>OJBP01000003.1_pt1 | contig 239966 bp, 246 predicted proteins | sample 1590691 | NCBI WGS metagenome assembly OJBP01 (sample SAMN05416848, study PRJEB24817) | seawater metagenome | isolation source: Sea water | place: Canada:Atlantic | collected 2013-07 | reverse complement strand
CACTATCCTCTTCGTCGGCAGCGTCAGATGTGTATAAGAGACAGGTTAACCACACCAGCGTTTGTACCATCAATAATACCGCTACTTGTTCTTAAACGATAGCCTTCCAGAGTAAATGCGCCCGCTATTGCATCAATTCTAAACGTAAAATCTTCTACAGGATCTGATGACTTAGAAATACCATCGTCAGCAACCACAAGAGCTCCTACTGATGCTAAGGTACCACCAATTCCCGCTGTAGAACCAGATAATGCAGAGCCATTATTTACAAAACCAGCTAACGGTGAATCAAAACTAAAGTCTTGGATAAACGCACCAATTGTTAAGCGTAGTACATCACCTGCTGACCAACCATCCGTATAAATTAACACTCCACCACCTGTACCAGATTCCAAAGCAAACTGAGGAATCGATACACCTTGGCCTGCTGTTAATGCCACTGGCGTGTTTGAATTGGATTGCGTAAACAAGTGACCAGCATTTGCTGAACCTACTGCACCTAATAAGCTTAGGCAAAATACTAATTTCATTATGTTTTTCATGTCTATCTCCCTATAGATAGTTATTAATCTTGAATATGCATTACGTTGCATGTAATTAATATAGCATTTAGTGTGCCATATTAATAATATTCTTTATTTTCAATAGCTTATAAGATATCAAGTGATATTAATAAATTAAGATTGTAAAATAAACTGACGCTTTTTATGTGATAACTGTTAAACCGTTAAGCATCATTGACTAATTTTTCGCATGCCCTTAACGCTAATGCCTGTATGGTTAACCCCGGAGACTCACCACCACCTGAACTCGGGAACACACTGGCATCCATCACCCAAAGGTTTTTCCAGCGGTGGCTTTTACAGTCACTGTCAACAACGGAATCTCCTTCGTTATTACCCATGCGGCAGGTACCGAAAACATGTGTAGAGCTGAAAATATCGTAAGAACTAAATTCTTCTAATGGTTTTTTTACCCCAGTTGCTTTCAAAATTTCTCGGCACTTATTTGCCATAAATTCAATGCGCCTAATTTCATTGTCATTTAAATGGCTATGTATTTTAGCTAGGGGCAAACCGTGTTTATCTTTTTTAAGAACATCTAACTCAACAAAGGACTTGGCGTTAGGCAAGCTCTCACCAATGCCAGAGATGGACAGCAAGCGGCCAAAGGATTGCTTCATGGCTTCTTTATGCGGTTTACCCCAACCGCCTACAATTCGATTAGCGTAGCTTATGGGCCCGACTAAGTCGGATTCTGCTTGAGAGGGAGAAAAACGACAACCACCGATAACTCCAGGTATAGAATCTGGCTTATTATAATCCCAACAGATACTGTCTACTGGTAACCCGCGGTGACTACCCAACGGTTCCGGATGCAAGCCTGAACTGGTCCATAAGATAGTTTCCATAAAGTTTTTTCCCACTTGGCCGGATTCATTCGCTAAACCATCAGGTGCGAAGCTGTTCTTTGAGTTTAACAACAAACGTGGCGTTTCTATTGCCCCACAGGCTAGAATTACCTTTTGGGTTTTAAGCCGTTGCGTACCCTGTTGATCCGTGTAATGAACGGCGGTTATTTGATCATTAGCCCCTGCCTCAAGTTGTGTTACTGAGCATGATGAACGTATTTCACAAAGACCGGTTGTTTCTGCATCTCGTAGGTAGGTAACATCTATACTGCCTTTGTCTGTTCGCGGACACCCCCGCAAACAACCACCACAATAATTGCAATTGGTACGCCCAGCTTTGGGTTGAGAAAGCACTGCGAGTGCATTGGGCACAAATGTCATACCCAATTTTTTGGTTGCTTGCTTTATCTCTTGGCTGGTGTATGACAATGCATGCTGTTGTTGTGGGTAATTTTTTGAGCGTGGTCTTGATGAGTCTGTATTTGGCCCCGCCACTCCAACCACTTCTTCTGCTTGTTGATAATAGGGTTCTAAATCAGCGTATGTCATTGGCCAGTCGGCCGCTTGGCTAAAGCGTGTTTTCATTTGCATTGACGCGGGGTTTAACCGATGCGCTTCACCAGTAAAATGAAGCGAACTACCCCCTACACCGACCACATGATGATACCCATAAGAAACCCGGACATCTTTGGGGTTATATTGTCCATTTAAATGATTCCAAGACCGTAAGTGTTTCCATTTTGCATCCAATTTTTGCATGGGCGCATAGGTTTGCCTTTTTTCAACCGGTATTTTATGCGGGAACATATGGTGCTCCCAGTCATCTCTGTGCAGTTTGTAGTCTTTAAATGGGTTATATCGTGGCCCTGCTTCAAGCACTAATACTTTTAATCCCGCCTTACTCAGTGCCCAAGCACTCGTGCCGCCACCAGCGCCTGAGCCAATAATAACCACATCAAAATCTTTATCGTCCATTAGATTCGTGGTGGTTTAGTGTAATTTAGGTAGCCATTTGGTTGGGGTGGGCCTTCAAACCCTAATACGCGCCACGTTTCGGGGTGTGCATAATAAAACCAAAAAGCATCTTGCTTTATTCGTTCAAAAAACAGCTTAGCAATATCGCCATTCTTTGATTTTTCAGCCTGCTTAACAATGACGATTTTTTCTGCATCACTTAGATTTATAAATGACATTTTATGAAATTTAGTTTGGGCCTGCTTATTTAACCAAAAACAGCCTCGTTTAATTAACTCTGGATAGTTTTTTATGTTGTTTGCATGCTTTATTAACTCAATATGCACCATCAGTTGCGAAGCTGATGGTGTGTCTGTTTCAGGGAGCAATACATCTATAAATAAAGGAAATGGCTGTAACTCTTTATTTAACGGAAAAGCTTGCGCCCATTCTGTAGGCAGTACAGATAAGACCCCCGCCTGCGCTACTGTTGATATAAAGCGGCGCCTATCCACTTATTTTTTCCTTTTGAACATGTGTTTTACAATTGACCCAGCAAATTTAATGCGGCTTGGCGTTCGGATTTATTGAGCCCTAACTCAATAGATAATTCAGCTTCTTTTTTAGCTTTATCTGTTTCGCCCAGTGACGCATATATTTTAGATAGCCTGTAATGTACTTGCCCATTTTTTGGCACCTCTTTAGCGGCTTTACTGACAAAGGTTAATCCTTTGCTGTGATCACCCGTTAGGTGATAGGTCCATCCATACTGTGATGTTATAAAAGGATCATTTGGCGCAATATTCTTTGCCCTTTCAATGAGTGCAATAGCTTCTGCTTTATTTTCACTAGACATGGCTATATTTCGCGCCTTTGCTGTTAATGCAAATAAGTTGTCTTTATCAACGGTAAGAATATTATCGTAAATGCTGTTTGCTTTTTTTACTGAGCCTTCTTCATCGTACATTCTGGCAATTTCTATTTGCAATTCGACATTATTGGGGTTTTTTTGCAATCCCCTGTTTAACACATTAAGCAAGCCTTCATGACCCTGCTTCTTGTGCACTAGATATGCCAGTGATATCCAATCGTTCACTCGAGTTGGCTCTATACTTAACGCTTTTTCAATACTTGCAACAGCATCAGCATGTTTATTGAGCTTGTCCAATACCTTACCTTTCAAGGTATAAGCACCTGCGAAGTTCGGCGTTTTTTGCAACAGTTGATCGATGGTTTTCAGGGCTGCTTCATGTTGATCCCTATTACTTTGTACAGATGCGTGTAAATAGCCCAATTGCATATCACCAGGGTATTGGCTATACAAATCACTGGTAACCGCTAGAACATCATCACCTTTTCTATTTGATATCATATAATTTGCGTACGTTTGAAGCATTTTTGAACGTACAAAATCACGCTTTTCGTTATAGATGGCATCAACGATTACTTTTGCAGCCTCCGTAACTTGCCCTTCATCACTTAATATTTTAAACAACGTCAATTGGAGCTCACTCTTCCCCTGTTTCACTTCATGAATCGCCGTCGTTAATTGCTTAATAGCTGTGTCTTTGTTGCCTTTTTTGTAAAGAAGTTGGCTTTTTATTATCAAAAGCCCTGTATCAGATGCAGGCAACCACGACTCAAGTAGAGCAATTGATTGTTGCGCCTTTGCTAGGTCATTAACTTGTAATGCTGCCTCTGTAAACAGATAAGCAGTTGTCGCTTGGTCTCTAGAAGATATCTTTTCTTGTTGCTCAATGATTGCATTAAATAACTCAATGGTTGAACCAAAATGCCCATGTGTATTATAAAGTCGAGCCAAGTCATTAAGTATTGGCAACGGGTTATTCCACCTGTCTTGAGCGCTAGCCGCTGCATAACGATACAACTCAAATGCCTTAGCCATTCGGCCATATTCCACGTGCAGCCTTGCAAGTGTAGCCAATGCAAGCGGGTGTTCTTTATCGAGCTCTAATGCTTTAAAGGCCATTTTTTCACTTTTAACGCGTTGGCTTTGTTTTAAATATAATGAGCTAAGTCTGGCAGGACTGTCAGCATTATTTGGTTGGATTTTAGCTGCCCGAATATACAGTTGTTCAGCTTGCGTATAGTTGCCTTCACCTTCTAACAGGGCCCCTTTAATCTCGAGTGCTTGAAAATTACCAGCTTCGACAGATAAGATTTTATCCAATTCGGCTTTTGCTTCTCTGGTTTTGTTTTCATTAACCAAACGTAAAACATCTTGTAAAATATCGGTTGATGAATGTGTTACTCCTGGAAACTCAAGCAAACTTGTATCAATGCTCTCTTCTTGTGCCTTGTCCATTATTGGAATGGATAAAGCCGTTCCTGAGAAGATCATTAACAAGAACAGGCTTGTTATTAATTTTATCAAACTGCTGTTTATAATTGACTTAACCATATTATTCCCTTTATGTGATTAGCTTTACGCCCTTCGGGCTACTTTTTTACGTGTGCGAATAGTTTTTTTCTAACATCTGGATTACTTATTTTCCATATACAACCATCCACGAAGTAATGGTGTATAGAAATAGCTGATGCAATTAACAAGGCAAACGTATATTGCTGTTGACCATCATTCACTAATATATCGGGAGCATAAAACATGACGCCCCCAAGTATTACCAACAAAACATAATACTTACCTATATACATCAGCTCATTTAAATTATTATTATTTTTGGCCTTATCATTTATTTTTTCATTTAAATGTACTCTAACTGGAAAAATCAAATACTGCAGGGCATGAAACATTTGCACAAAAATATAAGCATCTGGGTTTATGCTTAAAGCCAGATACCAAAGATAAATTGCAAACCACGGCGCTAACATTTGTTTAGTTGGAAAAATACCAGTTCTATTAAATATTTTTAAAAACCCAACTATCCCCATTACAAAGGAAATAAACGCGATTAAAGAAACGTAATTTAAAATGATAGCAAGGTATGGAAATATTGGCCCTAGCCAGGCTTCTGGCAAGTCTTGGGCTCCCCAGACAACATGCCATACTAACAGCACCCTCAAACCAAACCGAAGTAAAAACCTCTCTTGTTTAGTAAGCACTATACCTGCTAAGTGTGTAAATGTAGCGACCATCCCCCACGCTTGCCCCGTATAGTGCCACGCTAAATAAAAGGCTGCAATTAACCAAAAATAATACGACATTGTCTGGTCGATGTTAAAAACACTAAAGCCACTTGCTTGATTGAATGAACACGCATATATAATCAATATAACCAGTATCGTAGGGACAATCAGCGTAGCGAAAGGGTGTTTTTTAAGGCTGCCCTGCGGAGCGTATAACAATCGATATGAGGCCATAAAGTGTGGCCAGTTTATTAAAAACTGCATTAATAATATTGTTTGTAAGTCGACACTTCCTCTAGCACCACCATTAAATTGATAGAACATGATAAGTGCTAGCATAAAGATAATAGATAGCCCACCAACACACCAAAAATCTATTAAAGGCGAAATTATTGATTTAGAGGCTGTCTTGGCTTTTGTCACATTTAAATCGAGCTTGATAAAGTTATAACATTAACTATAGAACATTTTTTAAGAATGAGATATCAAACACTTGCAACTATCCACTTCACTCACTTTATACGAAGCGTTAAGGTTTTATCTTTTTGATTTAATTCTAAGTGCTTTAGAAAACTCATTCCCAATAGTACCGCTTTGCCATCCATATTAGGGTTTATATGCGCGGGAATATTTTTTAGCTCTATTGCACCCAACTTTACTGAGTCCAATATAATACGGTATACGGTAATATCGCCATTAGCGGTACGGGTTCTTTCTGGCTTACCTTCTGTTAGGCCCATTTCAGATGCTACTTGTCTAGGAATGCTGATGTTCGTAGCGCCAGTATCTAACACAAACGTTGCCCAATGGTCATTTAGCTTACCATCTGCAATGTAGTGGCCTTGACGGTTTTGGAGTAATGTGACCTCAGATGCACCGTCTTCAGCATAAACCACTTCAGGGCGATTATTTGGGTTCTTTTGATTATCTAAATAACGGTCGAAGCCGATAACTAACATGGCTAGGAATCCAATCCAAGCCAGTGATACCATCATTTTTGAGATTTTTTTATTCGGTTCAATCTCTTTCATACGAAGATAAAATGCTTAGTTAGATTACAATGTTAATAATAAATTTAAAAATTCTTGCGCGTCTTCTGTGCTATTTTCCTTAGCTTTTTCTAGCCAGCTAATCGCTTGCTTTCTTTGCTCTTGAGAGCTGGTCATTATGCCTTGTCCAAAGTTTGTTGCAAACATAACACCTAGGTTAAATTGCGCTCGCCCATCATTCTGCTGGGCTGCTTTTTCTAACCACTTAGCCGCTTCATGAAGGTCTTTTTTAACACCCAAACCTTTTTCATAAGCCATCCCTAATTGGAACTGACCTCTTGAGTCACCTAACATGGCCGCTTTTTCAAGCCACATTATCGACGTAGATAAACTACGCTCTACACCTTGGCCGTGTTCGTATAAATTAGCTAAGTTAATAAATGCGGTGGTATTGTTTTTATCCGCAAGCGCTATCCAGATTTCACGGGCTTCTTCGTATTGACCCATTTTGTACTTAGCGTACGCTTCAAGGGATTGTACCGCTTCAACACTATTTTTATCACGCCCCTCCGTGAATTCATTGGCATATAAATGACCAGTAATAAATAGCAGTAGAATTAAAAATACACGCATATATTAGATGTAGTGATCAACGAGTAGCACAGCAAAAATAGCCATTAAATAAATAATTGAAACCTTAAATGTTTTCATGGCTATGACGTCATCTGCCGTTTTCTTTAACAGTACTGCGTAGTAAAGAAACCAAAGCCCTAAGCCAATAGCGGCAACCAAATAAAGCGCACCACTCATGCCCGTTAAATACGGCAAAATACTGACTAGTATTAATAACACCGTATAAAAAACAATGTGTAAACGAGTAAACTCTGCGCCATGGGTGACTGGCAACATGGGTATATCTGCTTTTGCGTATTCGTCTCGACGTGCAACGGCTAGTGCCCAAAAATGCGGGGGTGTCCAAATAAATATGATTAAAAATAATAGCAAAGAATGCGGATCAATCGTACCTGTAACAGCAGACCAACCTAAAACAGGGGGAGCCGCTCCAGCCGTTCCACCAATAACTATGTTTTGAGGTGTTGCATGTTTTAAATACACTGTGTAAATAACCGCATAACCAATGAGTGACAAGAAGGTTAGAAAGGCCGTTAACTCATTCACGAAGAAAATTAGTAATACCATCGCTATGGTGCCAATAGTAAATGCAAACCCTAATACTTGAGCCCCATTTAAGTCACCGTGAGGTAATGGACGACCTTTTGTACGGGCCATTTTAGCGTCATACTTTTGGTCTAAATAATGGTTAATAGCGGCTGCAGATGATGCCGCAAGCCCAATTCCAATCGTACCAAAGACCAGTGGTTGCCAAGGCACCATGCCCGGCACAGCTAAAAACATGCCCACTACTGCCGTAAAAATTATCAGCATAACGACTTTGGGCTTACACAGCTCGTAATAGCTTTTCCAGCTTAACGTGCTATTGGTATTGTCGATGGTTTGTTCTGTCAAAATAAAGCCTTTATTGGTCGCTAATTTTCGTTAAGCCGGAATTTAATGTAAACCAGACTTAATAAGAGTACTGCCGCAATAGCATTATGCGCTACAGCGACATGAAGTGGCAAATCGAGCATCACATTTAGAATGCCTAACACCACCTGAGTAGACAACAAACTGGTCAACAACACGGCCTCTTTTAGAGCGCGCTGGTTAAGAAGTTTTGCTGCAAGTACCATTAATATTAATGTCGTTAATAATGCACCAATGCGGTGCACCCAATGGATAGCTGCTCGCGCTTCATTGCTGAGCACACCAAACTCATAGTCCACCCCTAGTCCACGCCATAATACAAAGCCTTCTTCATAGTCGACGTTTGGGTTCCAGGATTCACCAAAACATGTAGGGAATTCTGGGCAAGCTAATGCCGCATAGTTTGTACTGGTCCAGCCACCTAGTGCTATTTGCAATACTAATACAACCAATGCGATGGTGGCCAGTTTTGTAACACTCCCCTTACTTTTACTGTCAGGTAAGCGTTTTTTGTTAATTCTTAACAGTAAGAGTAGCAAAAGACTTAGCGTTGCTAATCCGCCTAATAAATGACTCATCACGATGACTGGTTTTACCAATAAAGTCACTGTCCACATACCCAATGCACCTTGAAACATGACCAACACGGACAATGAAGTTGCTAATGTCTTTTGGCCAAGCTCAGGTCGCCTCCAAGCCATAAACGTTAATATCAGTATGACTAGCCCCAACGTACTTGCAAAATAGCGGTGAATCATCTCTTTCCAAGCTTTCGCTGGTTCCACCGGTCTTTCATAATTTTCGGCAGCATGCGCCAAGCCTTCATGTGATTCATCTAAAATCAAACTACCATAACAACCAGGCCAATCAGGGCAGCCCAAACCTGCATCAGATAATCGTACATAAGCGCCCAACACAACCACCAGCAGTGCCAACAGTAAGGCAAAAATAGTTAAGTTTCTAAACATAGTTAACCTATTTGCGATGCTTTAAATAATAACTTGAGGTCCTTTTGAATACCGTACGGGTCAGCGTCTTCATGGTACTTCATCATAATATTACCTAAAGGATCCAGTAGTAACACATCACCATCCACAGCATCCTGAACCAGTGTTGTTAATGTTTGTATTTGTTCTGAACCCCATAAGAAAACACTCAACTTTGCGTCATTCGTGAGAGACGAGTTAAGGCTTCCATCGGACTTATGCAAATAAACCCGTCGCAACCTTTTTGAATCTTTATTTAACAATGTATGAAGCTGTTTAAGAACATGTACAGACTTTTCACACGTAGCACTGCACTTAGCATCTAAATCAATGTGCAATATTACCCATCGACCTTTTAATGGTTTTAATTTATCTTCAGTGGCGTCAATTGTAAAATCGGCAATATTAGAAGGTATAGCAGGTGAGATTAATTCACCATAATTCTTTGTTGCTCCCCCTTTTAACCATTGTGGATTACTAAAGACCAGCCAAGCGGTCATTACAGGCAGTGCAAATAGGACTGTAATAAATATAAGTTTAAATCTGTTTTTAGTTCGTGAAGTCATCTTTCTTAAACCCTTTCTTTAACGTTAATACAAAATAAAGTGTGACCCATACTGCTGACAAGGCAAACCACTGAAAAGCATACCCATGATGCTTTTGTGGCCCCATTTTCATAACAACCCATTCTCTGTCGTAGCCATGTGGCTCACTTTTATCCAACAATAATTGGTACGGCATGATCTGGTAACCTAAACGTTCCCCAACCTTATTCACATCGATCACTTGTGTTACAGCAGGCCAGCCTTTTGACAAAACATCTGCCATGTCTAATTTAATTCCAACACTTGGGAAACGATCTAACTTTCCAATAAGAGCTGCTTTTATGTTCGGTATTTTAACATCTGGCAAGTGGTTTCGGTCACTGCCCATTGCTACCCAACCTCTATTTAATAAAATAGCCTGTCCATCGTTTAATCGAACAGGCGTTAGAACTGAATAACCAACCTGACCTTTCCTTACTTGGTTATCAATAAGGATTTGATGCTCTGCATCTAATGTCCCTATTGTCTTAACAGGCAAATAACGTAAATTCATCTCATTAATATCAATGCTTGATAAATCAACCGGATCTAACAATAACCTGTCAGCTTGAAGGTCCAATAATTGTTGTTTTTGTTTAGCTCTATCAAGCTGCCAAAAACCTAAACTTAATAACAATGCCAACACAGCTAATGCAAGTAAGGTCAGAAAGAAGTTGGCTTTAAACTGCATGATATAAAAATATATTGGTTATTAAGGTAACTTTGCACGACAATATCTCAAATTATTGGAGATTTAACAGATGCCACCACTCATGAAGTATCTTGTCGTTTTTATTTTAATTGTAATAATTTACAATTTATTCAAAGCTTTTTATCACTTATCCAATGGGAAGTCGAACCCCAAACAAGTCGTAAAGTCCTTAGCTATTAGGGTTGGCTTTTCTCTCGCACTGTTTGGTTCTTTACTGTTAGCTTCTTACTTCGGGCTTATAAAACCACATGGTTTGCTACCCATAGAGCAATCAAATAGCCAACAGCCCATTATTGAAAATAAAAAAGGCGCTACACAGTAGCGCCTTTTAAAACAGTGTTTACTGGCTATAGCCAGTAAACAAATATAAAGAGCCCTAGCCAAACAACATCAACAAAATGCCAGTACCATGCAGCTGCTTCAAAGGCAAAGTGGTTTTCCGGAGTGAAGTGTCCTTTTATACTACGAACCAACATCACTAATAGCATTATCGCGCCAACCGTCACATGAAAACCGTGAAAACCCGTTAACATATAAAACGTTGAGCCATATACGCCTGAGCCCATCGTTAGGTTTAATTCATTGTAACCATGGCTGTACTCCAACACCTGTAAACCAACAAATATAAAGCCTAAAAGAACGGTTGCTGCTAAACCAATGATTAACTGTTTACGCTTATTCGCTACTAAACCCCAATGCGCCCAAGTACAAGTAACTCCACTCGTTAATAATAACAACGTATTAATTGCTGGCAAGCCCCATGCACCCATTTTTTGGTATTCGCCACCGACATCACCAGGTCCGTTCGTAGGCCAAATCGCTTCAAAGCCACCCCATAAGAATTCATTGGTGGCTGCACCAGAGCCATCACCAGCTAACCAAGGCACTGAGTAGATACGAATGTAAAACAACGCGCCGAAGAATGCGGCGAAAAACATGACCTCTGAAAAAATAAACCAGACCATTCCCATTCGAAATGAAACAGCTTCAATTTTTTTGTATTTTCCTGATTCACTTTCGTCAATGACTTCGCCAAACCAACCAAACATCATATAAACCAATACTAAGAAGCCTACGATCATGATGTTGGTGGCCATGCTAGAACCATTAAGTTGCCCAGCAAATCCACCCAAAAACAGTGACATACCAACTGAACCAACTATTGGCCATTTAGCATCATGAGGAATGTAATATGCGTTGTCTGAAGACATAAATTTACCTATTAGATTTTAATAATTTATTTTGTTAAAAATATAAATGAGCCAACGTAGAGGCTTAGTGCTACCGCCGCTAGAATGCTTACCGCAACTATATTTTTTCTCTTTTTTTCGTCCATTTTAAAACGCGCCTAGTTTAAGCCAGGCGCTTTGCCTATTTAATTTCAGGTGCTTCTGTAAAGCTATGGTATGGCGGCGGTGAAGATAATGTCCACTCCAATCCTTTTGCGCCCTCCCATACTTGGTCAGTTGCTTTTTCTCCGCCTTTAATTGTTTTATAAACAATGTAACAGAAGAAAACTTGCGATAAACCAAATACAAAACCACCAATACTTGACCACATATTAAATTCAGCAAATTGCACTGCGTAATCAGGAATACGGCGAGGCATACCCGCTAAACCTAAGAAATGTTGAGGGAAGAACAAAACATTCACTGACACAGTAGAAATCCAGAAGTGCCACTGGCCGTGTGTTTCGTTATACATATTACCTGTCCATTTAGGTAACCAGTAATAAGCGGCGGCCATAATAGAATAGACGGCGCCCGTTACTAGTACGTAATGGAAATGCGCTACAACAAAATATGTATCATGGTATTGGAAGTCAGCCGGTGCAATCGCAAGCATTAGGCCTGAAAAACCACCAATCGTGAACATAATCACAAAGCCAATCGCAAATAACATGGGGGTTTCAAATGTCATTGAGCCTTTCCACATTGTGGAAATCCAGTTAAACACTTTCACACCAGTCGGAACCGCAATTAACATCGTTGCATACATAAAGAACAGCTCACCTTGTAACGGCATACCTACTGTAAACATGTGATGCGCCCATACGATAAATGACAAGAAAGCAATTGATGATGTTGCATACACCATTGAGCTATACCCAAACAATGGTTTACGCGCAAAGGTTGGGATTATTTCTGACACAACACCAAATGCAGGAAGAATCAGAATGTATACCTCTGGGTGACCAAAGAACCAGAAGATGTGTTGGAACAACACTGGATCACCACCACCGGCTGCATTAAAGAATGTTGTATCAAAGAATCTATCTGTTAACAACATCGTCACCGCGCCGGCTAGCACAGGCATAACGGCAATTAACAAGTACGCTGTAATAAACCATGTCCAAACAAATAATGGCATTTTCATCAATGTCATGCCTGGGGCACGCATATTCAGAATCGTTACAATCACGTTAATCGCACCCATCACTGATGAAACACCCATCATATGGATAGCGAAAATCATGTATGGAAATCCATTGCCACCTTGAAGTACGAGTGGCGGGTAAATTGTCCATCCACCAGCTGGTGCACCACCGTCCATAAAGAAAGTAGACAACAACATAGTAAAAGCAAATGGAAGAATCCAGAAGCTCCAGTTGTTCATTCTTGGTAGCGCCATATCTGGGCCACCCACCATAATCGGTAACATCCAATTAGCCAAACCAACAAATGCTGGCATAACAGCACCAAAAATCATAACGAGCGCATGTACCGTCGTCATTTGGTTAAAGAAACTAGGATCTACAAATTGTAAGCCGGGTTGAAATAATTCTAAACGAATCACCATTGCCATCGCACCACCAATCATAAACATGATTAGTGAGAAAACTAAATAAAGCGTACCGATATCTTTATGGTTAGTCGTTGTAACCCAACGCATTAAGCCAGCAGCTGGACCGTGATCGTGATGATCGTCGTGTGTATCTGTAACAGTCGTCATTATCTAAATCTCCTGATTATCTTAATGCAGCAATTTCTGCAGGTTGAACAGCGTCACCTACTTTATTGCCCAATGAATTGCGTTGATATGTGATAACAGCAGCTAACTCAACATCGCTTAACTGGGCTTTATAGCCAGCCATCGCAGTGCCTGCTTTGCCGTTCATTACCATATTGATGTGATTATTGATATCGCCTGTAGCAACTGAGCTGCCTGTGATTGCAGGGAACACGCCTGGAATACCTTCACCTTTTTTCTGGTGACACGCTACACAGTTTGCTCGGTAAACTTTTTTACCTTTTTGCTTAAGTTCACGTGGATCTAAATCTTCAATCGCTGCTAACTTAGCGGATGCTGCTGCACCTTTTTGCTCAGCCAACCACGTTGCATAGTCCGCTTCAGACATCACTTCTACAACAATTGGCATAAACCCATGATCACGACCACAAAGCTCTGCACATTGGCCGCGATAAACACCCGGCTCATCCACTTTGACCCATGTTTCATTTATAAAACCAGGAATCGCGTCTTTTTTCCAACCGAAGTCAGGCACCCACCACGCATGAATAACATCACCCGCAGTTAATAAAATTCTTACTTTTTTGTTTACGGGAATAACCATGCGGTTATCAACATCTAACAAATAGTTTTCAACAGTAGCTGGATCAATATCAGAACCAACTTGACGGGCTGCATTACTCGCTGCATCTAATGAACTATAGAATGCAACATCTTCACCAATATACTCATAATGCCATTTCCATTGGTAACCTGTCACTTTAACTGTCATATCTGATTCTGATGAATCATGCATGTCAATTAGCACTGATGTTGCTGGTATTGCCATTACAACTAGAATGATGAACGGAATGACCGTCCAAACCAATTCAGCCGTCATACTTTCATGAAACTGTGACGCAACCGCTCCACGTGATTTACGGTGATAAATCATTGAATAGGTCATCGCACCAAAAACCACCACACCAATAGCAACACAAACCCAAAGAATGAGCATGTGTAAATCATATACTTGACGGCTTGTTTCGGTCACACCAACAGGCATGTTTAGCCCATATTCAGCATGCGCGACGCTTGACATAATAGTCAACAAAGCACCACCAGCAAAAAGTTGCTTTAGTTTATTCACAGAAACAGTCTCCCTATTTTTTTTCTTAAACGTTAATTGTAGACACTTTCAGCAGTTTTTAGCTGTTATATCTACTTTTTTTGCTCACTTCTAACTAAAAAGTAACCAACCTCAATCGAATTACCGTGCAACCTTAATAATTTAGGCCTTTAAATCATGCCAAGACGCCCGGTTCCCCCACATCTTAAACACACAAATTTAGACCTAGTTATGCCTAAGGAATTATTGCAGTGCAATTTAACTAAAATTCATCAAATAATCAAGCGTAGTTTCTATATTTGAATCAGTTATAAGGGGTTTCTCTGAATCATCAACGTGATGCTGAAGAATGCCAATACAGGGCGTTTTCATTTTGTTTTTTAACGATACAATATTTTCTTCTTTTTCTTCGAAGTCTGAACTAACGCAATTAGCCACCCATCCAACCATACTGCAACCCGAATTCAAAATAGATTGTTCCGTCAACAATGCATGATTTATACACCCTAGCTTAAGCCCTACCACCAAGACAACCGACAATCTTAACGCCTTTGGCACCTCCTCAAATCCAAGACTGTCGCCTAAGGGCACTTTCCAGCCTCCCGCTCCTTCCACAATAACAACATTAGCCTTCTCAACATGCTTTAAGAAGTTTGACTTAATTGCATCTAGCTCTATGTCGACACCTGCTCTTTTAGCTGCCAAATGTGGCGCTATTGCAGGCTCAAAACAATAGGGGTTTACTGTTTCATAAGGCATTTTTACTGATGCATAACGCATCAGGCTCAACGCATCTTCATTAACCCATCGTCCCTTTATTAACTCAGCACCTGATGCAACAGGCTTATAACCAGACACTGGCACATTGCGCCCACTTAAGCCTTTAATAAGCTGTGTTGCTACGTGCGTTTTACCCACCCCGGTGTCCGTACCTGTTATAAAGAAGCCTTTAATCATTGGTTATTACACTCACTTATTCGCGTACGCGTAAATGGCTTCAAAAGTAGCAGGGATTCCTTCTTTTGTGCGTAATTTCTCATAGGAACCGATCATTTCTTTATACGCGCCTACGCCCGTCAATCCATGTTGGCGATCACTATTGATATTGTGAGCACCCATCCCTTTTAAATCCAACATTAGTTGCTTAGGTGACTGATAATACAAAACTATTTCTTCAGTTTTTACAATCACATCCGTAAACCCAGCGGTTTTTAAATTACGCTCTATCGTTTTATGGTCAATAAAGTTATTAACATGCGTGTGCGTATCTGCGGATAACCAAGATTCTTTTAATTCACATAAGGTATTAGGCCCAAATGTAGCGAACACAAACTGCCCTTTTGGTTTCAAAGCACCATACGACTCCTTAAATGTCACGGATAAGTCCGAACACCATTGGAAGGCTAAATTAGAAAACACCTTGTCCATTGAAGCTTGGCGAATGCTTAATTTATCCGCATCCGCCGCGACAAAGCCTAATCGCTCTTGTATTAAGTTAGCTCGCGTTTGATTAAGCATCCCAACTGAAAGATCTAGCGCGACGACATTAGCTGGCGGCATTACCTTAAGTATTTTATTTGTCAGATAACCCGTGCCTGCACCAATATCCAATACGCTTGCTTCTTCACTACTTAAACTGACATGATTATTCATCAACCTGTCACCTATTGTCCTTTGAAGTGATGTGAATTGATTATAGTGGCTAGCGGCCCGTTCGAAAGACCGCCTTATCAGCGCCTTATCCATTACCGGTTCTTGTATCTGCTGAGTCTTCATGATGAACAAAACTTATCCATCGATTGTAACGTTGCTATTGGGTGCGATAAAAATGGCACATGAGCCGCGCCCTCAATCACTGTTGTTTGGATCTCCGGATTAATTTCTTTTGAATCCTGCCCAACTCCCACGGGGACCAACTGATCACGATCACCCAATATTTGTAGCACCGGACAAACCAACGCTTTCAATTCATCTCGCAAATCAACCAACTTCAATATTGCCAAACCACTGGCAAGGCCTTTTTGGCTCGGCAGACTATCATCTACTATTACCTCCTTTATGAGCTTATTCAGCCCTATTTGATTCTCTACACCTTGCGTTTGAAGCAGTAAAAAACGCTTTAACGTGGCCCGTGGGTTTTCTAGTATTTTTTCAGCAAACATAGTTAAGACAGCCGCAGGTTGTGCATTTAACCAGTCCCGAGAACGAACAAATTGAGCTGATGACGCAAGCATTATTAACTTACTAACACGATGTGGGTGTCGGCTAGCCAACCTCAGTGCCACCATGCCACCTAACGACCAACCTAATACGAAAATTTGGGCTGGCAACTGTTCTGCCAATGCATCAACAAACTCATCAATATTCCAAGCTCCTTGATGGCTGCTCTGCCCATGCCCTGGCAAGTCAACAGTGCTCACTTGATATTTTTTCTGCAAGTCAGGCAACAATAAATTCCAAATAGAGGAACTCATCCCCCAGCCATGCAAAAGCAACAAACCTGGTCCAACGCCTGCTGTTTTAATCAATACATCCATTATTCAATAATCGAGTCAAGCGCACTTAATAGCGCATCAACCTGAGTGTCTGTATGAGCCGCAGTAAGCGTTACACGTAACCTCGCGCTTCCGCTTGGCACGGTCGGCTCTCTGATAGCACTCACCATAAATCCTTGGGCGGCTAACTGTTGGCTGACCGACAGTGCTTTTGCGCTATCCCCTATAATAATCGGCTGTATAGCACTGCTTGAATCTCGCACATCAAAACCTAGCTGGCTAGCACCTAAACGAAATTGCTTATTCAATCCAACCAGTTTTTCACGACGCCATGTGTCCACCTGCATTAGCTTTAAGCTCTCTCGCGTAGCCGCCATTACCGCCGCAGGCGGTGCCGTTGTATATATATAAGTGCGGGCTTTTTGAATTAACATTTCTATTAAGGCATCGCTACCAGCAACAAACGCCCCGAAGGTGCCGAAGGCTTTGCCAAACGTGCCCATCACTATTGGAACATGCTCTTGGTTAAGCCCGTATTTTTCAATCAGCCCTCCACCTGTTAGCCCTAAAACACCAAACCCATGTGCATCATCAACCATTAACATCGCGTTAGATTGTTTAGCCACATCAGCTAACTGCTCAATAGGCGCTTCGTCACCATCCATACTAAACACGCCATCTGTCACGATGAGTTGTTTCGCCTGTGTTGACTGCAAAAGTAACTGGCTTAAACGATTAGTGTCCGCATGAAGATACCGCCTTGAACGCGCACCTGATAATTTTCCAGCATCCAGCAGGGATGCATGATTTAACTTGTCTTGAAAAACATCATCGCCCTTCCCCACTAAGGCCGCAATAACGCCCAAGTTTGCCATATAACCGGTTGAAAAAAGCAACGCACGCTCCCTGCCCGTAAATTCAGCCAGCTCTTCTTCTAGCGCCTGATGCTCAGCTGAGTGGCCGCAAATCAAATGGGCTGAGCCACTGCCAACACCGTATTTTTCACTGCCTTTAATAAATGCCTTCACCACACTCGGGTGGTTAGCTAACCCCAAATAATCATTACTAGAAAAGTTAACTAATCGTTTACCAGCTACAACAATCTCCGCACCTTGGGGGCCCTCAACTGTTTGTCGAGAGCGGTACAAATGCTGTTGTTTAATATGGGTTAATTGGGCGTCAAGGCCCCAATCGCTCATCTACTATGCCAGTTAGGCTCGTGTTTCGGGGTGGAGACCTAGCCGTTCAAACAAGCGATGGTCAGCACTTTCTTTAGGGTTTTCAGTCGTCAATAACTGGTCGCCATAAAAAATTGAGTTTGCCCCTGCCAAAAAACATAGTGCTTGCATTTCATCCGACATATCTGAACGCCCTGCTGATAAACGCACATGAGATTCCGGCATTAATACTCTTGCTACGGCAATTGTTCTTACAAATTCAATAGGGTCCAATTCTTCGATCCCTTCCAGTGGCGTGCCTTCTACTTGAACTAATTGATTGATAGGCACACTTTCCGGTTGAGGGCTCATATTCGCGAGCGCCTGTAAGAGTTTTGCCCGGTCTGTTTCTTCTTCACCCATACCAACAATACCACCGCAACATACATTAATTCCAGCGCCTCTAACGTTATCAATCGTATCCAGCCTATCCTGATAAGTTCGGGTGGTAATGATATCGCCGTAATAATCTTCAGACGTATCTAGGTTATGGTTGTAATAATCTAAACCCGCCTTTTTAAGTTGCTCAGCTTGGCCTTCTTTTAACATACCAAGCGTTACGCATGTTTCCATGCCCAACGCTTTAACCTCTTCCACCATTTTTGTCACTTTATCTAAATCACGGTCTTTTGGGCTGCGCCATGCAGCGCCCATACAAAAACGGCTTGCACCTGTTTCTTTAGCCTTTTTGGCCGCTTCAACAACTGCATCAATTTCCATCAGCGCTTCTTTATCCAACCCCGTGTCATAACGAACACTTTGTGGGCAATACGCACAATCTTCAGGACACGCACCTGTCTTAATACTTAATAATGTACTGATCTGAACCGCATTAGGGTCAAAGTTTTTTCGATGTTCAGTTTGAGCTTTAAAAACAAGGTCATTAAACGGCAAATCAAATAATGCCTGCACTTCTTCGATTTTCCACGTACTTTTAGTTTTAGTAAAAACAACCTGCTGTTGATTAGCTACCGATTCAGATACGATGCTCATGAATAAACCCTGTTATGTAGAATTATGTGCATGTTACATCAGCCTAAATTGTTGTCAATTTAATTTAAATTAAAATGAACAACTGGTTAAATAAAATACAGCAAATATTTTATCCGTATACCTGCTTTATATGTAACAAGGCAGGTGAAAACGAATTGGATTTATGCGGTCAATGCCACAAAGATCTTAAAAAAATGGGGCCAGTTTGCCAAATATGTGGAATAGCCATGCAGTCAAAACAACTCTTCACCTGCGGAAGATGCTTAGCTAAGAAACCCCACTTTGACAGCATCACCACCTTGTACGAATACGATGAAACAAGCAAACAACTCATACAAGCACTGAAATTTAATAGTAAATACAATTGCGCTCGAACAATGGGTAAATTAATGTCTGAACACTTTCAGCTTAACGACACATTACCCGACGCAATCTTGGCCGTACCTTTACATAAGAAAAGGCGGCGAGAGAGAGGTTTTAACCAAGCACAATTAATTGCTCAACATATACACCAACAACTAGACATTCCTTTATTTAACAATGCTTGTACACGGACGATTAATACGGCCAGCCAAACGACATTAAAGGCCAAAGAAAGGCGCAAAAATTTGAGAAATGCGTTTAGTTACAACAGCCTACAAATCATAAACTCGATTGCTGTCATAGATGATGTCGTAACAACTGGTTCTACCGCTAATGAAATAGCAAGAACCTTAAAAAAAGCGGGCGTGAAACACGTTGAAATATGGGGCTTTGCTCGTGCTTAGCGCATCAAACCAAGTAGTAGTCCGCAGCAATACCAAGAAAAACAACAAGCCCTAAATAATTATTATTTAAAAAACCCATCATGCACTTTTTTGGGACCCTATCTTTTATCAAAAACTGCTGAAAAATAGATAGCAACAAAGCAATAAACACACCGGTATAAAAATATTGACCTAATTGCGCTTTTTGCCCAATGATGAGCAAGGTGAATAAAAACATCCCCTGGAATAAAGCGATAATGATTTTATCCGCATCACCAAACAAAATAGCGGTCGATTTAACGCCAATCTTTATATCATCTTCACGATCAACCATTGCGTACATGGTGTCGTAAATTACGGCCCAAATCACTGTTGCAACGAAAATCAACCATGCTAACGGCGTTGGCAATACACCTGTTTGTGCTGCATACACCATGGGCACCGCCCAACCAAATGCAGCACCAAGGAACACCTGTGGTAAGTGAGTGTAGCGTTTCATAAACGGATAGATAGCCGCTAGTACCAGTGCGCCTATGGATAAGGCAATCGTTAATTCATTCATTAACAACACCAATAAAAAAGCTATTAGCACTAATAAACAACAGAGCAATAATGCCTCATTCGGCGATACTAACCCGTTAGCAATGGGTCGGTCTTTTGTCCTTTTAACATGTGGGTCAATGTTACGGTCAGCGTAGTCGTTAATCACGCAACCCGCTGCCCGCATGATGATGACACCTAACGTAAATACAATAAGAACCACAGGCTCCGGTTGCCCTTCGCTAGCAATCCATAACGCCCAATACATCGGCCAAAGCAATAATAAGATACCAATGGGACGATGCATACGCATCAAAACCCAGTAGTTGTTGATATTTGACGTTTTTAACATTTGTTATTTGAACATATCAGGTAAAAAGAATTCGCTCACAATAAATTGATGGTCTTTTATATCATAGGTATTTCTACGTGCCCAGAGCCCTTCATCAGCCCCTAATAAACCAAGCCCTTTTGGAGACAACTCATTTCTTTTAATGTTCACGACATCAATACTAATACGCTTTAATTCGGGGTAACTAAATATCACTTCACCTAATGGCTTTTCGCCTAATGTAGCCAGTTGTTGTAACGCATCTAAAGAGCGTTTAAGAATGGTCGTTCTAGCAAACACATGCGGTACTTGACCAATATGCAAAACCACTTCTCTTATGAACGCTTCTTCAGCTTGCACATGAAGCGTTTGTGCATCTTGCTCAAATGGAAACGACCACCCTTCACCTTCTACAGAAACAGTAAATGAGCCAGTAAACGTTTCTTTCATCCTCAACGTTAAGGACCCCTGCTCTAGCAACCAATCTTTTATAGCGGTTGGAATAGAAGGTTTTTCGCACTGCTCAATACCTAACCAATTTGGCTCAACTAATAAGAAATTATTTATTTTTTCCAACTGACCACATCATTTTATACGTGCGCATATTCTACTGAATTGCTTATCCAACGGTGGAGTAACGCATCAATAATTTCAGGTTGTTTCTCTAAAATTTCATTTGCCGTCACCGCAACCTTGTCCATTAATAAGGCGTCACGCTGCAAATCGGCTACTTTAAATTGCATAAACCCTGCTTGACGCTTGCCCAACAGCTCTCCTGGCCCTCTTAACTGCATATCTTTTTCGGCTATTTTAAACCCATCTGTTGATTCTCTTAAAATGGCTAATCGCTCATTTGCATTTTTAGACAGAGGCGGTTGATACATTAATACGCAGTGGCTGTTAATTTGCCCGCGCCCTACTCTTCCTCGCAATTGATGTAGTTGCGCAAGTCCCAATCGTTCTGCATTTTCTATCACCATTAAGCTCGCATTTGGCACATCTACACCCACTTCAATAACCGTTGTAGCAACAAGAATATCGAGTTCATTTTCTTTAAACGCTTGCATGGTGAGTTGTTTTTCATCCGCTTTCATTCGACCATGAATCAACCCAACGCGTATATCAGGTAACGACACCGTCAGTAAATCAGCCGCCACTTCTGCTGCTTGGCATTGCAATACTTCAGACTCCTCAACCAATGTACACACCCAATAAACTTGGCGACCATCTTCAATGCCTTTTTTTACTCGCTCAATGACATGGTCGCGTTTCGTGATACTGACAGCAGAGGTTGTTACTGCCGTACGGCCAGGCGGCAGCTCATCGATAATGGAAAGATCGAGGTCGGCATACCCTAACATGGCCAATGTTCTCGGAATGGGTGTCGCCGTCATCACCAATTGGTGCGGGGACACATCTCCATCAACACCTTTATCACGCAACGCCAAACGCTGATGCACGCCAAAGCGGTGCTGCTCATCTATAATTACCAAGCCTAAACCAGCAAACCCCATCTTCTCTTGGAATAATGATTGCGTACCAATAACAACATCCGCATGGCCTTCGCGGATATCGCCTGTTATTGATTCGTACTCTTTTCCTTTGTGTCGACCCACTAACCATGTGACATGAATACCTAACGGTTTTAACCATGCACGCATTGTTTTGTAATGTTGTTGCGCCAATAGCTCTGTGGGCGCCATTAGTGCAACTTGTTTACCAGATCCATAGGCCATCAATGCAGCACAAGCAGCAACAACCGTTTTGCCGGAACCTACATCACCTTGCAACAAGCGCTGCATAGGAAAGCCTTGTTGCAAATCATGAGTGATTTCAGCCACAACCCGCTGTTGTGCAGCTGTTAAAGAGAAACCTAATTGACCTAAAAAGTCTTTTTGTAGCGTTTGGTCAAACATTAATTTTGTCGCCGAACGTACCTGACTGCCTTTTTTAAGACGACTTAGACTCAGGTGGTGCGCCAATAGTTCTTCAAAAGCCAACCGTTTATATTCCTCTAATTCAACCAGCTCAGATCCAAGCATTGCCAGCGGGCAATGTAAGGCATTTAAACTGTCTTTTAGAGATGGCCAATTCATACTATTTAGAAGCTGGTCAGGCAAGTTCTCTATTAACACAGCGCCATTATTTAACAGTGCCAATGCTTGATTAACAAACTTCCTTAACGAGGCTTGTCTAAGCCCTTCAGTCATAGAGTAAACCGGCGTTAACCCTTCACTCACTTGCCCACGGTCACTTTCAGCAATATGTTGGTATTCTGGGTGGGCAACTTCTAATGAAGATCGCCGATATGATCGCACATCTCCATAACAACGTATCCATTGCCCTCGTTTAAGTGCTGCTTTTTGACTGGCCGAAAAGTGAAAAAAACGCAGCGTGATAAGCCCTGTGTTATCACTTAATTGCACAAGCAATGAACGCCTGCCACGAAAAACTGTTTCCGCCAATTCTACTTTGCCTTCAAACAATGCCGACGAACCGGGTTGCAACGCGCCTATGGGTATAACTTTGCTTCTATCTTCATACCGGTACGGCAAATGGAATAGCATATCTGCAACGTTGTTTATACCTAAACTTGCCAGATTGTCGGCCACTTTTTGCCCAACGCCTTTGAGTTGCGTAACGGGCATTTCATCGAGGCGGCCTTGTTCAAGCATCAACTTTCAACAACGACTATTACTGCTCATCAACAACCATAATGGCATCCATCTCAACAGACGACCCTTTAGGTAGCGCCGAAACACCAATCGCCGCACGTGCTGGGTACGGTTGTTGAAAGTACCTAGCCATGATTTCATTGACGATAGGGAAGTCAGTTAAGTCCGTTAAAAATATATTCAGTTTTACGATATGTGACAAATCACCACTCGCGGCTGTCGCAACGGCTGTTAAGTTCTTAAAGACTTGATCAATCTGCTCACTAATACCCCCCTTTACGAGCTCCATCGTATCCGGCTGCAGCGGTATTTGACCAGATAAGTACACCGTATTACCCACTTTAATAGCTTGTGAGTAAGTGCCAATCGCTTCAGGCGCTTGTTTGGAGTGAATCACTGTTTTATTCATAGTAAACCATTGTAAATTTAAAATTTAATTACGTACTCTCGAGATTTTCACGACCGATGGAACAGCACGTAAGCGCCTCATCACTCTGGCCAAGTGCTTTCTACTTTCAACTGTAACCGTAAAGTAATCAATGGATGTTCCACCATCACGTGGGGCCATATTAACGTTTTCAATATCACAACCATACGATGAAAATATAGAGGCTATTTTCGCAAAAACACCCTGCTGATCCTCAGATTCAAACTTAATATCCGTACTGAAGCTTCCCGTTGCTTCTTCATCCCACTGAACATTAAGCCAACTTTTATGGTCTTTTTTATAAGCGCGCGTATTTTTACAATGTACTCGATGAACGACCACACCTCGCCCTGGACTAAAGAAACCGATTATTTTATCCCCTAATATCGGTCTACAACACGTTGCCAATACAATTGACATCCCTTCCGCACCGTGCAAACGTAACGTCGCTTCAGACTGCTTGCCACCGTTAACTTCTAGCTCTACGCTTTCTTCTTGTTGCCCCAGTAATTGATGAACCACCAACAAGGGCATGCGGTTACCAAAACCAATATCCAGTAATAAAGCATTCATCGAAGACAAAGAGTGCTCTTCTAAAAACGCATCAATGTTTTCCTCAGGAATTTCATTTACAGACATGCCGCGTTCCTTAAACTCGGCATTTAATAACTGACCGCCCAACTCAACTGCATCCCTCTCTTGGAACTCTTTCAAATGGTTACGAATTGCATTTCTGGCTTTTACTGTCACCACAAAATTCAACCATGTCGGATTACAGACCGCAAAGTCACTGGTAATGATTTCAACTGTTTGACCATTTCTAAGGACCGAATGCAACGGCTCAAGACGCCGATTAATCTTTGCTCCCGCACACGCCATACCCACATCTGTATGCACAAAAAAAGCAAAATCGACGGCTGTCGCGCCTCTCGGTAATTTCACAATTTTGCCCTTAGGCGTAAACACATACACTTCTTGAGGAAACAGGTCGACTTTTAGCGTATCAACAAACCCATAAGATTCGTCAGATGTTTTTTGCATTTCCAATAAATTACGCAGCCACTCATGGGCATGCGTTTGTGTTGTATTTGAAATCCCCTCTGTTTTGTAGAGCCAATGGGCGGCGATGCCTGATTCTGCCAGCCGGTCCATTTCCAATGTTCGAACCTGAAGCTCCACGGGCACACCATATGGACCGGCCAATACTGTATGCAACGATTGATAACCATTAGATTTTGGTAACGCAATATAATCTTTAAATTTTCCAGGCACTGGTTTATACAAGCCGTGCAATAGGCCAATCGCCCTATAACATTGGTCGATATTTTCCACAATCACCCTGAACGCATACACGTCATAAACTTCACTAAACGAAATATGCTGACTCTTCATTTTATTATAAAGACTATAAAGGTTTTTCTCTCGCCCCTTAATAACTGCTGCAAAATCCGTATTTTTAAATGTATCTATAAGAACCTGCTGGATCTTCTCAACCACTTCTTTTCGGTTGCCACGCGCTGTTTTTATACTTTTATCTAGCACATCTCTACGCATGGGGTACATCGCTTTAAAACTCAGATCTTCTAATTCAAGTCTAAATTCATGCATACCTAAGCGGTGCGCCACCGGCGCATAAATATCTAACGTTTCTTTAGCAATTCGACGCTTACTTTCAGGCTTCATTGCACCAATAGTGCGCATATTGTGCAAACGGTCTGATAACTTAATGACTATCACACGTAAATCTTTGGCCATCGCCAAAAACATTTTTCGCATGTTTTCTGCTTGCGCTTCTTCACGGGATTTAAAATCAATTTGCGTCAGCTTCGTTACGGCATTAACGAGCGCCGCCACATCCGCATTAAAGAGTGACTCTAACTTTTCAACGGTTGTATTTGTATCTTCAACTACATCATGCAAAATAGCAGCGATAATACAATCTGCATCCATCTTCATTTTCGACAAAATAAGCGCAACAGAAACGGGGTGGCAAATATAATCCTCGCCACTTAAACGACGCTGTCCTTTATGCGCTTCGCTGCCTAATACATACGCTTTATTAACAAGCCGCACTTGCTCTTCATTCATGTAACCACGAATAATTGTCATCAGTGATTGCATAAGTTCATCTTGCAATAGCACTGGGTTTGTTATGTTAATAGCTGTCATCTTGTTTACACGCAAAAAAAATGCCAATGACTAGTCATTGGCATTTGAGTCTATCACTAAAACCGATATTGCGACCAGAGCGCACATCAAGTTTTACGAACTTTATTCTGCTTTTTGCGCGACGCTTCCAACAACATCTTCTTCATCGTCAATAAAGTGGTCAGATACAGGTGGTTGGTCAACTAAATCTAGAAACTCTTCAGAAATTTGCCCATCTGCAATTTCACGTAATGCTAGAACAGTCGGCTTATCGTTTTCAACGTCCAGCGTTGTTTCAGCGCCTTCCATCAACTGACGAGCACGACGCGACGCCAATAAAACCAATTCAAAACGATTATCTACATGTTCGAGACAATCCGATACAGTTACACGTGCCATTTAAACCCCTTCATAAAATTTCATAAGTAATTGGACAATATACCATATTTGTATTTACTGTATTAAAACTAAATATTAGAAAACATAGGAAATAGTCAATATTTCAGATATAATGCATCGCACAATCATAGTGTACATCGGTCTACACTGTTAAAAGGTGGTAATCAACAAGGTTCCCCCCAAACAACGTTGTTTAGCCTTGACCGCATCAACCATGTGTAATGCATGTGTAGAAAGGCAAACATATAGAGAACTAACATCAATGTCATTTGAATCCCTCGGTTTAAACGCCGATATACTTCGTGCTGTATCCGAAAAAGGCTACACCACACCTACTCCAATCCAATTACAAGCTATCCCCCCAGTATTAGAAGGTAAAGATCTAATGGGTGGCGCACAAACCGGCACCGGCAAAACCGCAGGCTTTACCTTGCCGTTATTACAGCGCCTTATGGAAAGCCGTAAAAGCAATACCAGCAAACGTCCTATTCGTGCGCTAGTATTAACACCAACACGGGAACTTGCCGCTCAAGTAGCCGAAAGCATTGCTGATTACGGCAAACACTTACCGTTACGTTCTACCGTTATTTTCGGTGGCGTAAAAATAAATCCACAAATCCAAAAACTTCGTCAAGGTGTGGATATTCTTATCGCTACACCAGGCCGTTTACTTGACCACGTTAGTCAAAAAACAATCGATTTATCACAAATAGAAATCTTAGTATTGGACGAAGCAGACCGTATGCTCGACATGGGTTTCATACATGATATTAAAAAAGTACTGGCCATCGTTCCAAAAAACAAACAAACACTGCTGTTTTCTGCAACTTTCTCTGCTGATATTAAAAGGCTCGCTAACGGCTTACTTAAATCACCAACACTGATTGAAGTGGCACGTGAAAACACCACGGCAGAAAGCATTTCGCAAGTGGTTCACCCTGTGGACAAAAAACGCAAACGCGAATTGCTTTCGTTCTTAATTGGCTCGAACAACTGGCACCAAGTACTTATTTTTACTCGTACAAAACACGGCGCGAACAAGCTAACTGAACAGCTCAATACCGATGGTATTACTGCTGCTGCCATTCATGGTAATAAAAGCCAAGCCGCGCGAACCAAAGCACTTGCAAACTTCAAATCAAACGCCATTCAAGTGTTAGTGGCTACTGATATAGCTGCTCGTGGCATTGATATCGATCAACTGCCTCACGTGGTGAATTTTGAACTACCCAATGTACCTGAAGATTATGTGCACCGTATTGGTCGTACCGGTCGCGCAGGCAGCGAAGGTGAAGCCATGTCTTTAGTGTGTGTTGATGAGTTAAAACTGCTTAAAGATATTGAACGCTTAATTAAAAGCGATATTGAGAAAGTCATTATTGACGGCTATACGCCTGACCCAACAATTAAAGCAGAACCTATTAGGAATGGCCGTGGCGGCCCTCGCCCGCAAAAAAAGAGCAATGGGCATAAAGCCAACAGTCGCAAACCCAATGGACATAAACCAAACCGCAGCAAGCAACAGGCACGACCAAAAGCAAAGCCTAGCAATGGCACACCTAGAGCTCGCCAAGCTAGCGCCGGTAGCCGCCCAGACAACTTTGGTAATCGCTAAACCGAACACTTTAACAATCAAACTTACGGAAAAATCTTATGTTAATTAGCTCAAACGTCACAATGCAATTTGGCGCTAAACCGCTTTTTGAAAACGTCTCTGCCAAATTTGGCAACGGTAACCGCTATGGCCTTATCGGTGCAAACGGTTGTGGCAAATCAACCTTTATGAAAATACTGGGGCGTGATCTAGAACCCACTTCTGGCAACATTTCAGTTGAAGCCGGAGAACGCATTGGCAAACTAGGCCAAGACCAATTCGCTTTTGAAGAATACACTGTTGTGGATACCGTTATTATGGGTCACGCAGAACTTTGGGCCATTAAACAAGAACGCGAACGCATTTACGGCTTGCCAGAAATGACCGAAAAAGAAGGTATGAAAGTAGCTGAACTTGAAGTCGAATTTGCAGAAATGGATGGTTACAGTGCAGAAAGCCGCGCTGAAGAATTACTAATGAGTGCGGGTATTGAAACAGAATTTCACTACGGACTAATGAGTAATGTTGCGCCTGGATGGAAGCTTCGTGTATTGCTCGCCCAAGCGTTGTTCTCAGAACCTGATATTTTGCTACTTGATGAGCCAACCAACAACTTGGACATCAACACCATTCGCTGGCTAGAAGATATTATCAATCAATCAAAAAGCACCATGATTATCATCTCGCATGACCGTCATTTCTTAAACGCTGTTTGTACACACATGGCTGACATTGATTACGGCGAATTACGCCTTTACCCCGGTAATTACGATGATTTCATGATGGCATCAACACAAGCGCGTGAACTCATGCAGTCAGAAAACGCCAAGAAGAAGACACAAATTGCCGAGCTGCAACAATTTGTGAGCCGTTTCTCTGCGAACGCATCTAAAGCTAAACAAGCAACGTCTCGTGCTAAACGCTTAGAAAAAATCGAACTCACGGATATCAAACCATCTTCACGCGTTAACCCATACATCATTTTTAAGCAGTTCAAAAAACTGCACAGAGAAGCCGTTACTCTCGAAGGACTAGGGCATGGTTTCGACGAAGGGCCGTTATTCGAAAATTCATCCATGATTATAGAAGCCGGTACAAAGCTTGCTGTTATTGGTGAAAATGGCGCGGGAAAAACCACCTTCTTGCGTTGTTTAATGAATGATTTAACACCAAATTCCGGCACCATAAAATGGGCTGAAAACGCCACATTAGGCTATTGTCCACAGGATGCCACCGACGATTTTAAGGTAGACATGACCTTGTTCGACTGGATGAGCCAATGGCGCAAACCCAAGCACGATGATCAAGTTGTGCGCATGACACTCGGACGTTTATTATTTTCAACCGATGATTTTGAAAAGAAAGTCGCTGTCTGTTCTGGTGGTGAGAAAAACCGCTTATTGTTTGGTAAATTAACGCTTGGCGAAACCAACGTTATGCTAATGGATGAGCCGACCAATCACTTAGATATGGAATCTATCGAGTCACTTAACTTAGCCTTAGAAAACTACGACGGTACATTAGTGTTCGTTAGTCATGACCGTGAGTTCGTTTCTTCACTCGCTACCCGTATTGTGGAAATAACCCCTAATGGCATTATTGACTTTCATGGCACCTATGATGAGTACCTAAAAAGCCAAGACGTTTCAAATCTAAAAATAGCAGCGAATTAACACTACTTTTTCTATGCGCCCCGTCAGATCTGGCGGGGTTGCTTTAGTGCATTAATCTTTAGTTATACAGTTATCCAGCATTACAGATAACGCGCCCATCCCTTTCTCTCTAGCAAACGCAATATTTCTATTTGGAATTTTCTCGGGGTCTGCAATATTTTCTAACACCTTCTCCACACTGGCTTCACGTAATATATGCAACATAGGATAAGGTGAACGGTTAGTATAATTTGCCGCGTCGTCGTACACTTGCCCTTCAAAACAATAATCTGGGTGAAATGTAGCTAACTGAAAAACACCCTCATACCCTTCATCTATCAACAAATTTTCTGCTATGCCTGCTAGCTCTAAATAATCATCGAACGATTCAAAACCGACAGGGTAAATAAGCAAACTCGTTTCAATATTATTGTCGACCGCTAACCGGCTTAGCTCATCACAAACAGCCTGCAAGCACAGTTCCAGCCTTTGCACATTGATGACCGAAAAATTAACAACGCCCGACTCTATAACTGGTTTAGCAAAAGGGCAAAAATTCAACCCAATAATAACATCCGTCACCCATTGCTTACAGCTTTCAATAACTGCCCGTTCTGATGACATCACCACATTAAATCATCAGGTATTTCGAACGCAGCATAATCATCACCAATTGGCGATGTTGGCGTATTCTCAATATAGATAACCCGTTGTTTATCACGTTGCGCGATCTTATCTGCCACCGGCTTTGGCACAATTTCGTACGCTTGACCCAATTGAACAATCACGGCTCTACCAAATACAATTCTGTCACGTAATTCATCCGCCACATAAATAGATTTCACTTTTCCTTGGTGGGTAAACCGATACGCATCGCCATCATCGCTTTTATCTAACTTATTCAATGTAATAAGTTGTTTTATTTGACCCGCGATTTGATTTTTTTCTGCTTCTAAGTTTCGTTGTTCATTAAGCTGTTTATCTTTTTCACGGCGTGAATCAGCAGTTTTTTTTGCCAATATCGCCACCTCATCAACTACTTCAACCTTATTTTTTCGCTGTTTCTTTAGTTGTTTATGTTTTTGAGACTGAACTTTACTGGCCTTTGTCTTACTCGTTAAACCAGCGTTTAAAAGTTGATCTTGTAAAGATGATTTTTTCATGTCAAATAGGTAAAGTATGTATAAATTTAATTACTAAACATCATACTAGAATCCAAGCATCTAGAATTCAAGATCCTTACTTAATATGTGGAACTTTTGTAGCCATCAATGTTCTTAATTTAATACATGCCTCAACAAACAAATAAAAACAAATGGCTCATACGTCGCATCTGGATCATCACTTCAGTTTTAGCGCTTATGCTGATATTACCCATCATTAGCATGGGTATTTCATTTACAAAATCAGACTTTAATAAACGCGAATCAGCAAATATCGCCCCCATTCCCAGTGAAACGGCTGAAGCTGTTCTTCAAGTGTACGCTGCAGACACATACGGCTGGCGAGGTATTTTTGCCGTTCACACTTGGATTGCCATTAAACCGTTTAACGCTGAAACGTATACGACGTATCAAGTATTTGGTTGGAACCAACGCAGTGGTCGACCCGTTTTAGTCGCAAGAGAAGACATACCTGATCGTTTCTGGTTTGGCTCCATGCCTAAACTTTTGGCTGATTACCGCGGTGAAACAGCACAACAACTTATTCCAAAAGTCGAGCAAGCAGTTAATAGCTACCCTTACCCAAATGAATACACCATGTGGCCCGGCCCCAACAGCAATTCATTTACCGCTTGGGTAGGGCTAGAAGTACCTGAACTAGAACTAAACCTCCCTTTTTCAGCCATCGGTAAAGACTGGATGCGTAGAAACTATAAAGACAAATTGGAGTGAGCATGCCTTATCGCTCACCACAATGAGACTTATGCCCTTTGGGTATAAAGATTCAAACCCTTCATAACGCGTTTCAATTACAGTAACAATCCACACGTATTATCGTTCGTTGAACGCCAAATAACTCGCTTTAACTCTACCGATCGATAGCCTATTATGTGTTTAATGAATAATCAATTATTGAGCAACAGCACACGCAATAAACCAGCAGCAAGAATAGATTGTTTTCGTAACGTATGAGTATCGGCAAACATATCATTTGTGTAGAGTGCGACTTTCCGGTCACCCTCATCACCCCACCAGAAGGCAATAAAGCGAGTTGCCCTCGATGCAAACTCACGCTAACGGCGAATCACCGAAATGCACGAAGCCGCGTTATAGCTTTCTCACTGACCGCTTTAATATTTTTATTTCTATCCTTATCATTCCCATTTTTAACATTTAGCGCGCACGGTAACGACAGAATAGTAACGCTGTTTCAAAGTGTTTCGGTCATGATGCAAGGCGACTTCACCATTCTGGCTGTATTGATTTTTATATTCACCATCGCCTTGCCAGGGCTCTTTTTATTGATCACCTTATACGTATACATATCTCTTGGCCGTTCAAGCCCTTGGACAGGGTCGCAGCAATTATTAATTATTATGGATCATATTCGACACTGGAATATGGCCGAAATATACCTAATCAGCATTCTAGTCAGCTTCATTAAAATCATCACAATCGCAGACATTGAACTCGGCTTATCGTTTTTAACCTATGTCCTTTTTATTTTAAGCATGACAATGAGCCTCGTAAACTTCGACAAACACCAAACCTGGCAATGGCTGAAAGAAAAAAAAGGTGCGATTGATCAACAATTAAGCGAACATCACCAACAGCACACTTGCCATCAATGCTCACACTTATCAAAAGCTAACGATACCCACTGTACATTTTGCGGCACACAACTTCATGGGCACTTTACCAACAGCATTCAAAAAACAATGGCCTTGTTATTAACCTCCATTATTTTATATATTCCTGCCAACCTTCTACCCATTATGCACACCTACGTTTTAGGTGATGATACTGCTAGCACCATAGTCGGCGGTATTATTTTGCTTTGGAGTCACGGCTCTTACCCTATTGCCATCATTATCTTCATCGCCAGTGTCGTTGTGCCTATTGGGAAAATCATCGCCTTACTTTGGCTATGTTATAACGTCCATTACAAGAGCCAACTTTCACCACTGTCGAAAACTTTCTTATATCGCGCAACAGAATTGGCTGGGCGTTGGTCAATGGTTGACGTTTTTGTTGTTGCGATTTTGGTGGCATTAATACAATTAGGTAACATCACCGCCATACACCCTGGGTTTGGAGCTATCGCTTTCACAGGCACCGTCATATTAACCATGTTAGCCGCCATGAGTTTTAACCCGAAATTAATTTGGAAACACGTACCACAAGGACAGTTTGAATGAACGAACAGCAACCATTACCCGCAGATGTCACCCCGTTGAAGTCCATCTCCATCATTTGGCTAATTCCATTACTTGCCGTATTTATTGGCATTTGGATGGTCTACAACAACATCACCAGCCGTGGCCCATTGGTTGTTATTGCATTTGAAACTGGTGAAGGCATTGAAGCCAAAAAAACAAAAATACGCACTAAAAGCGTCGATATCGGCCTAGTCGAAAAACTTGAGCTGAATAACAAAGACAATAATGTATTAGTTACCGTTCGTATTTCAAATAAATACGAACACCTGCTCATGGAAGATACACAATTTTGGGTTGTTAGGCCTCGGGTAGGCAAAACAGGCATCTCAGGCATTGGCACGCTCCTCTCTGGTGCCTACATAGAACTTGCTCCAGGCTTTGCTGAAACAATCCAATATGAATTTAAAGGCTTAGAAAACGAACCCATCACTCAAGCCGGTACCAATGGTATTCATGTCACCCTCGACAGCAGTGGTAACCAAGCGTTGCAAACAGGCGACCCAATTATGTACCGCGGGCTTGATGTAGGCCGCATAGAACACGTCCATTTTAATGCCCAAGAACGACGCGTTTATTACGATGCTTTCATTGAAACCCCCTTCGATAAACTCATCACAGCAAACACAAAGTTTTGGGCATTAAATGGCTTTGAAATTGACCTATCCGCCGAAGGCGTACAAATTCAAACCGGCACACTAGAAAGTTTAATTACCGGTGGTGTCGCCTTTGATGTACCACGCGATACAACACCCGGTGAAACAATTACCGAACGAGGGTTTTTTACTATTTACCCCAATATGAATGCTATTTACGACAGTCGCTACAAACATGCAACCACTTTCACATTGCTGTTTAAAGACTCTATTCGAGGCTTAAAACCAAACGCGCCTGTTGAATATAGAGGCATTAAAATTGGCTCAGTTTTTCAAACAGACATTAACCATACTGATATTAAAAACATCCTCGACCCTTCTGCCCTCATTCCAATAACCATCAAAATTGAGCCCGCAAGATTAGGCTTTAAGGACAATAAAGAAGCTATTCAGCAATTAAATGAAGATATTAGCAAGTCCATAAAAAACGGGCTTCAAGCAAGCCTTGTTACTGGAAACTTGTTAACCGGTAGTAAATTTGTAGAACTTAAATTTGGCGACAAACCTCGAACCATTCAACCAAACATTAATGGACAAATCGTCATACCTACTACCGAAAGCCAAGTGGACCAAATACTGCAGCAAATAACCGATGTGTTAGATAAGGTAAATAAACTTCCAGTAGAAAACGTGTTGGTGGGCGCCGATAAAACCTTAGGCAACGTTAATGCATCTCTTGAAGACTTTAAAAAATTAACCAATAGTTTTTCAGAAGGGTCGCAGACACATTCAGAGCTACAAGAACTACTCAAAAAAATGAAGAGAACGCTCAACGAATTAGACCCGCTCATCATTCAACTTAACCAAAAACCTAATAGCTTGCTGTTTGGCACGCAGCAACGTGAAGAACTAGAACCTAAAGGAGCGAAGTAATGAGGCTCGTTAAACTGTTTTCCTTAGCACTTATGATGTTTGCGTTAATCAGTTGTGCAAGCAGCCCTCAACGCACTAAACACTATAACTTCAACGTTTCTTCATCAGCACAAAAAAATAGCAACGAACAAACTAAACAAGTCACCGTAAACCAACTTCAACTGGCCACGTTTCTAGATCAACCCGGGTTAGTCATTCAGCTGGGTAAAAACCAAGTGTACACATCAACCTATCACCGCTGGGCACAGCCTCTTAGAGAGACTTTACTCAACATATTGGTTCAAGAATTAAACAATACATCGCCTGTCGGCTATTCCTTCAATAAGGAAAAACCATTATCGGTGAAAGGTAAAAACACCCAATTGTTTATAGAGGTAGAGCAGTTTAATTCTACCGACCAATCACAAGCCATCTTTAGTGGGCGGTATTGGGTTTATAAAGGCGATAAAACACTATTGGTTAACCAATCATTCCGTATCACCGAAAAACTTAGTGAAGACGGCTACCCTCACTCCGTGAAAATGTTGCAAGTAACCATTACCCAGCTAGCTAAAAAGATTAGCGCGGCGTTAACCGGCTAAAGCATGTACTAATTAACCTCTCGCAACACCCACATCGGCGGTTTATTTGCCACGTCTTTTACGTCAGCTATATTATATTTTACGCGCCATCAACTAAACTCATATGATTGAAAAAACAAGGAATAGCACATAATGCGACAAGATATCCAATTGCTACGAGGAATAGCCGTATTATTGGTTGTTATCTTTCACGCCAACCTAGGCATTGTTAATCATGGCTACCTTGGCGTTGATGTGTTTTTTGTTATTTCAGGCTTTTTAATCACTACCATAATTCTAAACGATCTAAATACTAATACATTTTCATTTGGAGCATTTTATTTACGACGAGCCAAGCGACTATTACCTGCTCTATATTGTACGCTCGCTATTACGGCCCTCTTATCTTATTGGTTCATCTCTCCATCACAATGGAATGATTTTATTGCTCAATTAGTTGGTGCTTTAACATTTTCGTCAAATATAGTGCTACCCACTCAAGTGGGATATTTTGAAAGTAGCGCCGAAGGGAAGCCGCTATTACATATTTGGTCTTTATCACTTGAAGAACAGTATTACTTCTTCTTACCGTTAGTACTCTTTTTTACTACAAAGTCCTTGCGTTTATTTGTCCTAATAGCCTTAGCTATTGGTAGCTTGACATGGTGTTTAGCATGGGCACCATTATCAGGAGAGCTTCCACCTATATTATGGCGACTGGCTGATGCTAGCATTGCTGAATGGGCCTTTTATTGAAGCGGTTCCGCTCATTAGGACAGTAAAAGCCGTTAGTTAAGGAGTTATTTTCTGTATTATTATTTAAATAGAGGACACAGAAGATGAGCAGAAAAAGACGTAACCATTCACCAGAATTTAAATCAAAAGTAGCATTAGCCGCATTAAAAGGCGACCAAACACTGTCTGAATTATCCCAGCGGTACGGGATTAATAGCAACTTAATTGTTAAGTGGAAGAAACTACTATTAACACAAAGCAGTGAAGTCTTTGCTTCAGGTAAAGGTTTAGCGCCAGATAGAGAAGCTGAAATACAAAGTCTACAGGCTAAGATAGGCCAGTTGACAATGGAGAATGATTTTTTGTCCAAAGCGCTCGATCATTAGACCGGGCGCACAGAAAGGTCATGATTAATCCAAACTCCGTGTTGTCACGTACCCGGCAATGCCAACTACTCAATATTCATCGATCAAGTACGTATTACCGTGCAAAGCCCATCTCAGACGATGATCAGGCGACGATGAGGAAAATTGATAAGCTTCATCTGGATAAACCATTTTTAGGCTCACGAAGGCTTACCGACACCCTAAAAGAAGGTGGTGATCGTATTGGGCGTAACCGTGTTATTCGTTTGATGCAGTTAATGGGTATTCAAGCAGTTTATCCAAAACCACGAACCACTAAACGTAACCCTGACCATAAAGTCTACCCATACTTGCTCAGAAACATGAGTATTAACCAACCTAATCAAGTTTGGGCAACGGACATCACCTACATTCCGATGGATAAAGGGTTTAGCTACCTCACAGTGATCATGGACTGGCACAGCCGAAAGGTATTAAGCTGGCGACTATCAAACAGTATGGACGTGAGTTTTTGTATAGATGCCCTTGAAGAAGCCATTCACCACTATGGTTGCCCTGATATCTTTAATTCAGATCAAGGCAGCCAGTACACCAGTGGTGAATTTACACAGGTGTTAAAACACCACCAAATTAGAATCAGTATGGATGGTAAAGGCGCTTGGCGCGATAATGTGTTTGTTGAACGTTTATGGCGTAGCGTGAAATATGAAGATGTGTATCTCAATGCATATGAGTCGATGACGCATGCCAGATCATCATTAGGAAAATGGGTAAATTACTACAATCAACAACGCAAACACCAAACTTTAAAGGCAACACCCGATCAGGTATATTATGAAACCATCATGCCGTTAATCGCGGCATGATTAACTGGGAAAATAACTCCTAAGCAGGTTGTCCTAATTAGTGGAACCACTTCTTATTTATTTCCCACCCGCGCTTGGGAATTATTAGCAGGTTCAATTTGTGCATGGGTCATGGTGTATAAACCAATAAACATCCCACATACATTTAAATACATAGCATTATTTACCGTATTATTTGTAAGTTGTATTAGCATTGATACGGTACACCCTAGGGGGAATGCATTGGTAGTTGTTTTAGCCACATCACTTCTTCTTTTAGGCGATAGTAGTTGGTTAGTTAATAACCCATTCACTCGCTTAATTGAAAAGACAGGGGACTGGTCCTACTCTATTTACCTAGTACACTGGCCTATATTCGCATTCTCTTTCCTTGGCTATGCCGGTCAAGTACCAATCATCATAAAACTTACGCTCGTTGCGATTTCAATACTCTTGGGTTACGCCCAATATAAATTTGTTGAAACGCCTTTTCGTTTTGGCTGGCATAAAAAATCATCAAAAACATGGCGATGGCTTATTGCATCAACGGTAGCTGTTGTTACTATTCCAATACCGATGGCATTCGGCAAAATTGATGAGTCAGAAAATAATTATGCGGAGATTAGAGAACTAAATTACGGCTTATCCAACAAATGTGATACTTGGATACATGAAACTGGAATAAATATTGAGTGCAAAACGTCTGATAAGCCAACAATTGCCATTTGGGGCGATAGCTACGCTATGCATTTAGTGCCGGGCATAGCTAAAACAAATAAAAAAATCGTTCAGTTAACCAAAAGTGCCTGCGGCCCCATATTAGATGTATCACCAATCTATGGAAAATTCGGGCCAGATTGGGCACGACAGTGCGCCATGTTTAACTACGCTGTCTTTAAATACATTACAAATACAGACTCGATAACACATGTTATTCTCAGCTCGCCATTCCATCAATATTTTAAAAATGATATTGATGGTAAATTTCTAATCAACAAAAAAATTACAGAAAAAGCTCCTCCTGAGGCAATAAACGGATTAACTTTTACTATTAATAAAATTAAAGATATTGGAAAAACACCTATTCTTGTTTCGCCACCTCCTAAATCTGGATTTGACATTGGTGAATGTCTCGAAAGACTGGACAGCGAACTGATTGTATTTAAAAAAAGCTGCGACATACCTTATCAAGCTTACATTGAACACGAAAAGGAGGTCATTTCAGCTCTTAAAGATGTTGCCGAAAAAACAAACATAAAAACCATTTGGCTAAATAAGTTACTCTGCCATGCAGGCAAATGTAAATCTAAAATCAACGATACCTACGTCTATAGAGATGATGGTCACTTATCAGTTTCTGGGTCTGAAGCATTACTTGGTGATTCTAAGATTTGGCAGCATGCCTTAAATTGATCTTACTAATGCAAACCAACATTCAATGCTATAAAAAACCATTCTTCATTAAGTAACCTCTCGCAACACCCACATCGGCGGTTTATTTGCCACGTCTTTTACGCCCCATAAGCCCGCCGCGACAACACAGCCCGCACTAACGATTGGTGTCAGCAAAACCAGCAGCCAGTTGAAGTGGAAGTCCAAGTGCAGCACATAGGTGTACAAACCGAACGACACCAGTTCAAACATCAACACCGCAATTAAGCCCGACACCACGCCAATAATAGAAAATTCTACCCAATGCGCCTGATTCAATAACGTTCGATTAGCGCCCAGCGTGCGCATTAATGCGCCTTCATTTATCCGGTTATCCAACGTGGAATTTACCGAAGCAAATAACACCGTAAATCCCGCCAATAACGCAAAGTACAACAAATAATTAATTGCCGCTGTCAGCTGGGTCAAAATGGTTTTGAATTGCTCCAATATCGCATCCACTTCTAATAAGGTCATACTCGGGAATTGTTTCGCCAAGCCGTTCAGCACTTTTTTCTTACCCTTGGGTACATAAAAACTGGTGATGTACGTTGTTGGGAAGTTGTCCAGCGTCCCATCGCTAAACACCATATAAAAATTCGGCTTCATCGTGTCCCATTGCACTGTACGAATATGTGCCACCACGGCATTCAGTTGTTCGCTACCAATGCTAAACGTCAGCTTATCGCCCATGCCCACGTTTAAACTGGCGGCCAATTTACTTTCAATCGATACTTCTCCCATCTGAGCTTCGCCCCACTGCCCCGCTACCGTCTTATTATCGCTCGGCAACTGATTGCCCCACGTTAAGCTTAAGTCTCGGTGTGTGGCGCGTTCACCTTGCGAGTCTTTGCTCACAATCTGCTGTACAGGCACATCATTAATGCCCACTAACCGTCCACGTGTAACGGGGTAAATTTGCGCTGCTGGAATAGCCTGCTGTACGAGGTATTGCTCAAACTGGCTGACTTGATCCGGCAAAATATTCATCGCAAAGTGATTCGGCGCATCCGTTGGTAATTGCTGTTGCCAGTCTTGGATTAAATCGTTTCTCACGGTAAAGCTTAATAGCATCGCCAATAAGGTAATGCTGAACGCTAATATCTGCGTCACACTCGCCACAGGGTTTCGTAAAACGCCCTGTAAGCCTAAGCGATAACTCAAACTCACGTGCGGTAATAGTTTTCGTAATTGCTTCAACAAGCCCAGTAATAAAACGCCCGACAATGCTGCCGTCGCCAAACCGCCGCCAATAATCGCCAACATGAGTTTAGCATCTTGTGTGTAACGCCAAATTAAGCCGGAAATTAACACCAACGCCAAACCATATACTATCCAAGCACTGCTCGATAACGGTTCTAATTCGCGACGCAATACCCGCAATGGCGATACCTTTTTCAAACGCAATAATGGCGGCAACGCAAAGCCAATTAAAATAGCAAAACCTGTTAAAAAACCTAACATTACTGCGATTAAACTCGGCGCAGCTACTTTAGCCGGCAACATGTCTCTTAATAATTCAAACAACGCCTCTTGGGCAAACCAACCCAGTATCGAGCCGATGGAACACGCAATAATGCCCAAGATGACAAACTGATACAAAAATAGCACCAATATGTCGTTTTGCTTACAACCCAAACAACGCAAAATTGCTGTCGAATTAAAATGGCGTTCGCTGTAGCGCCGTGTAGACATAGCAATCGCCACGCCAGCAATCAAAATCACAATAATGCTCGATAAACCTAAGTAACGTTCCGCACGAGATAATGCACTGCCCAGCTCAGGCCGATCTTCTTGCACATCCATTAAACGTTGCCCAGGAATTAACCACGGCTTCACCCACGCAGTAAATGCCGCCAACGCATCCGCTTCACCACTAAACTGGTAAAAAAAGTGAACATGACTACCCGGTTGTAACACCTTCGTCGCTTCCAAATCTGCATCGCTTATCATCACGCGTGGCGATAAGCTGTATAAATCGCCGCGCTTATCAGGCTCGTAGGTGATGATTTGGCTCACGGTTAGTGGGGTCTCACCCACCGTTAATTCATCACCCACCGCCAGTTTCAACATGGCTAACACGCGCGAATCTATCCAAACTTCACCTTGATTTGGCCCACTCTGCTGTACTGTTTCTTGCTCAAAATCGGTCTGCGTTGTTTTCAGCTCCCCACGTAAGGGGTACAAATTGCTTACTGCCTTAACGCCTGCTAACAACAATTCATCATTTTCAATCAATACGGTTGAAAACTCTGCCGTTCTCGCGCGTTGCAAACCAAGCTCTTCTGCTTTTCTCACCCATTCTTCGGGGATAATACTCGAACTGGTAATCACTAAATCTGCTGCTAAAAACTCAGCCGCTTGGGTGCTCATGGTTCGGTGCATGCGATCAGCAAAAAGGCTAATCGCTGTGGAACTGGTCACGGCAATAATCAACGCCAATACCAACAGCGTTAACTCGCCACTACTCGCATCGCGTTTTAATAATCGTAAGGCTAAACCAAGTCGGTTCACGTTAATTTTCCTGCATCAATGTGAACAGTACGCTGGCAACGTGCGGCTAAGGCTGCATCGTGCGTCACAAGAACTAAGGTCGTGTGTTTTTCTTTATTCAATTCAAACAACAATTCAATAATTTGATCGCCCGTTTTACTGTCCAAATTCCCTGTGGGTTCATCAGCAAATAAAATGGCCGGCTCGGTTACAAACGCTCGTGCCAAAGCAACACGTTGTTGTTCGCCACCTGATAGTTTCATGGGCGTGTGGTGCAAACGTTCTTCAAGCCCTACCCGTTTTAATAACGCAATTGCCGTGTGTTCTGCGCCTTTATCGCCACGCAGTTCTAATGGCAACATCACGTTTTCCAACGCGGTTAAACGCGGCATTAATTGGAACGACTGGAACACAAACCCCACCAGCTTATTGCGCACCTCTGCGCGTCCATCTTCGTCTAAGGCGGTTAACTCTGTACCGTCTAACGTGACGTTACCACTCGTTGGTGAATCCAATCCTGCCAACAAACCAAGCAAGGTCGATTTACCCGAGCCAGACGCGCCCACAATCGCTATACTTTCGCCTTCATTAATCGTTAAGTTAACGGATGATAAGATGGTCAAATCACCATCGGCAACCGGTACCGTTTTACCGAGGTTTTGAGTTTCAATAATAGCTTCGTTATTTTTCAACATCAATAGGGTCCAATATGGCTAAGTTTTATAGTGTAGTTTTACTGGCAATTTTAACCAGTGTATCAGCGATTTCATCCGCCAATACCATCGTCGTATTAGGCGATAGTATAAGCGCTGCGTACAACATGCCTGAAGAAAAAGGTTGGGTTCACCTCATTCAACAAACCATTACATACAATGGCTACCCGCACACCGTTATTAACAAAAGCATCAGCGGCGATACAACTGCCGGCGGCTTAGCGCGAATAGATCAAGCCTTAGAGCAACATAAACCCGATTTAGTTCTAATAGAATTAGGCGCAAACGATGGATTGCGTGGTTTCCCACCCATTTTAATCAAAAAGAACTTACGTGAACTGATTAAACGTAGCAAAAAAGCAGGTGCACAAGTGTTACTGTTGAGTATGCGCATCCCGTCTAACTACGGCAAACGCTATACCGATATGTTCTACAACAACTACCCCGACCTAGCCGATGAAATGGACATTCCCTTCGTACCGTTTATTTTAAAAGATATCGCCCTAGCAAAAGACATGTTCCAAGAAGATAAACTGCACCCTAACGAAAAAGCACAACCGATTATTGCGGAGAAAATTTGGGAATACTTAGAACCTGTTATAAAGGCCAATTAACCCCTCCTATTAGTAAAACCTGATGCCTTACAAGCTTGTAAACTAACGCCTTTAACGTAAGTTGTAGCATTATGCTACAATATAAACACGTTTCCACCATATATAAGGAGTGATCACATGGCAAAAGCCGCATCCCCTATCCGCCTACAAGACGATTTAATGCAAGCCGCCAGCTTAACAGCCAAGCGCTTTCATCGTAGTGCAGCGGAACAAATTGAATACTGGGCCGAGTTAGGCCGCTCTGTATCATCGACCCTTGATCCTGACGTATTATTATCAGTCGCCTCAGGTTTAACCAAAATCAAAACAGAGCCTGTACACAGCCCAAGTGTTGACCCTACTGATGTTTTTGATGCCTTGGAGCAAGAAAGAAAACAAGGCACATTAACCAGTGCCGTTACTCAAAGTAGCATTAAATACCAAACATCAACAACACACCTAGGGTACCTAGAACGCATAGATGCCGATGGCACCACAGTAGGCATGTTTGAGAATGGGCAGTTCGTCCCAAAATAACATTGAAATCCGGCAATAAAAAACAACTCTGGTTACTAGCAGGTGGCAACGGCGCAGGCAAAAGCACTTTTTACAGAACCCGCCTAGAACCACTAGGCATGGCCTTTATCAATGCCGATATATTAGCCAAACAACTGTTTCCCGATGAAGCCGAAGAGCGTAGTTACGAAGCCGCAAAAATCGCAGAAACCATGCGTTTAGATCTTCTGAACGAAGGCCGCAGCTTTTGTTTTGAAACCGTTTTTTCACACCCCTCAAAAATAGACTTCGTTGCCAAAGCGAAAACACTGGGTTACGAAATAGTACTGGTATATATCCACCTAGAAACAGCATCACTAAATCAAGCCCGTGTATCACAACGCGTTAGCGAAGGTGGCCACCATGTACCCGATGAAAAAGTTATCAGCAGAATCCCCCGAGTTATGCAGAATATAAAACAAGCACTTCCCTTGTTTGATGTTAGTTATGTTTTGGATAATTCACGGTTAGATAATCCGTTTCAACAAGTTGCGGTGATAAAAGGCGGGCAAATGGCATTTGCTAAAGAACCACTTCCGGCATGGGCTGCTGGATTACTGAATGATTATTTAAACTAACTAGCTTATTCTTTAATTCAAAGCGTACTCATACCCAGCCTTTTCAAATAATTATAGGTCGCATTATAATATTCGCATGGACGAGTATGGTCCTCAGCATTACCTTTTGGAACAAATATCACCATGCCCTGTCTAGCTCTAGTCAGCAAAACTCGATATGCATTTTTCTGATAAGTCTGGCGCTCTATTTTATTAATTCTCTGCCATTTACTTCCACGGAATGACCAGTTTTTCCAACCTTCTGCGTTATAACGAAAATCAGCATCCCACGCCATACAAACCCAATCTAGCTCAAGCCCTTGCACGTCAAATTCGGTCGCGGCATCTTCCAAATAATACGATGAGCGGACGTCCTCTTTACCATTCAAAAACCAATGCACAGGATTTGCTTTTACACGTACATCTATCGCATGTGGCTTTAATCGGTCGGCTTGAGAAGACACAACCATCCCATAGCGCTCAGAACCTCGCGCCTGAGTCTTCACCCAATTTTTAGCTACATCAAGGTCTCTGGTTAATACGATTGGGTATTTTTCATGAATGAGCGCTAAGTTTTCTCGAGCAGCAGCTTCATTCAAGTCTAGCAATTGCTTTACAAACAATGAAACCTTTTCACTACGAAATGAGCGAACAGAGGTTTGTAAGTGCAACTCTGGCCGAAACGTTACCATTGCATTTTCTTTTGCCTTATGAACAATCGCTCCAGCGCCGTATTCACTATCAGTCAAATTATCAGAAAGGTATATTTCCCAATGTGCGAAGGATTGTTCGATTGCATCAAACCATTCGCTAATACCCGCTTCTCCTGTGTTTATTTCCTGCCCTCCCCCCACTAAACACACGACTACCGCCCAGTCCTTATGCCTATCCATACATGATATTAAGAATTCAGGTTCAGACTGGTTAAAGTCGGGCCTATTTTTCTTCTCACGCATGAATTTCATTGTTTGGGCTTTAGTCCACGCCCTTTGCGCTTCATCAAATAACGCTACATGTTCAACAGGCGGATTTATTAAATCGAGCAACCCTTCGTCACGAAAGTGATGTACGTTTTGAATAAAAGCTTTCACCTCACTAAGCGCATCGCCTTTTCTTATCTTTTCAGCATTTGCCTTTACTCTTGCAACTTTGTCACGAGCCAACGCCTCTTGCAGAATTCTCACCAACGGCCCATTACCCGAAAGAAACACACTATAAAGCTCATCATCGGGGTCAATATGAGTTGTAGCGATATCTAGCCCGACTAGCGTCTTTCCTGCACCGGGTACGCCAGTCACAAAAACAATAGACTTCTGAGACTGGTCCTTTGAAAGAGCAATAATTTCTGCAACTATATTCGACGTCTCTGATAAATTCAAAGTACTCGCATCACTACGCGAAATTTCACTTACCGAGTGTCCGTTATATAGCGCTAGTGTTGCTTCGATTATAGTTGGCGTTGGCTTATAACCACTTCCTTCCCACGTACTACAATCGATCGACTGTTCAAGCTTTACATTCAATGCGCTATTAATCGTCTCTTCCAAATTATCGCTATTACAACGAATTGGATTAATAAGACCACTATCTGGCAGCATACTGATTTGACAACCTTCTGCCGGCGCACGAGTAGCCACAAGAATAGGGATTAGTATCGCGTTATGACTACCTTCGTGAAAGTTATGCAAATCTAATGCATAGTCCACCACTTGGTCTAAATCTGCTGCCTCATAAGTGCTCGCACCTACTTTAAACTCAATAACAAAAACGACGGGGCCAATAATAACTACGGAATCAATTCGCCTCCCCATTCTTGGGATTGAAAATTCAAAATATATCTTTCCTTTATGTCCAGCCAAAGCATCACTCAATAATAGCGTCTGCTCAACCCATGCATCTCGCTGAAAAGCCGTCAAATCAAACGAATGCTGGCGAATCATTTCACCGAGAACTTCATTAGGTGTCTGATTGCAAAAATCAAAAATCGACGCTGTGTAATAAGCTCGTTTCATTTAACTAAAACTCATGAGGTCAGCCAACTTGATCACTGATTTTACGCTTCTTTGCATGACCTTAAACTATCGCCCGAATATCATCTAAATGCTTCGGGTGGCACCGACTTAAATCGTAGCTGCTTTGTAGACTTACCCAGTAGTCAGCGGTGGTGTTGAAGTATTTAGCCAACCTTAATGCTGTATCTGGTGTAATCGAGCGCCTTTCTTAAATTATGTCGCCTACCCTGGTCGCTGGCATAAATGTATCTTTCGCCAAGCGATAAGGGGTTATATTCATTTCTTCCAGTAGTTCTTGTAAAAAAACACCGGGGTGGAATGGGTTATTAATCATAATAAGCTCCTAGTGGACATCTGTTATTTCAACATTAAAAGCATCGCTGTTTTCAAACTTAAAACACAGCGGTCGGTGTTAATGCGGAAATCGGCACAGCAAATAATTTCTCACCGAAGGATAAGATCCTCTCGCCATCATAAAAAACGACACCTGCCGCAAATTTTTCGCCAGAGGCTTCTTTTAGTTTAGTTAGGCCTTTAAAATCTTGTAAGGTAACTGTTGCCGCAGCTTTAATTTCAATACCAGCCAACTGACGATTTTTTTCGATAATAATGTCTACCTCTACTTTGTCTTTATTGCGGAAGTGGTAAAACGTTAGGTCTTCGTCTTCCCAGTCTGCGTGCTTTCGTAATTCTTGATAAATATACGTTTCCAGTAACTGACCGAGTAACGTTTTATTTTTCCAAAGAGACGGACTGCTTATGCCTAACAAAGAACATGCTAGGCCGGTATCTGACAAATGCATTTTTGGCGTTTTAATTAGCCGACTTAACCGATTGGTATGCCAAGGTTGCAACTGTTCTATTAAGAATATTTTCTCTAACAATGCCAAATATTCGCGAATGGTGGGGCGGCTGATAGAAAATGGTGAGGCTAAATCAGCTGCGTTAAATAACCGTGCCGTTTGACTGGCGGCTAAGGCCAGTAGCTTTGGCAGAATATCGAGGTTACGAATACTGGCAATGTCCTGTACGTCGCGCTGGATGATAGTCGTGATGTAATCACGGTACCAAGCGTTGCGCCGTTTTGCTGTGCCACGCGCAATGGCGGCGGGATACCCACCTGCGCATATTAATTCTGCTATTGCTTCACCTAAACGTGGGTATTTGTTTTTACTGGAATTTAAACCTGTCTCGGCGCTGAAAAGTTGCTGGAGGAATGCTGGTTTTTGTCCTGCAATTTCACTTTGGGCAAGAGGTCGAAGATGGATGATTTCCATTCTACCCGCCAATGAGTCTGCCAATTGAGGGAGCAATAATACGTTGGCAGAACCTGTCAGAATAAACCGGCCTGGTTTGCGATGTCGATCGACACTGGCTTTGAGTGCAGTGAAGAGCTCTGGAGTGCGCTGTATTTCATCAAGAATTGTAAGCTCGGGCAGCCCTTCAACAAAACCAATGGGGTCAGCTTTAGCCGCTTGGAGCTGATTGTTATCGTCGAAACTAATATAGTGGTAACCTAATTCACCACCAACCGCTTGGGCAAGCGTTGTTTTACCGCATTGGCGTGCGCCATGAATCAGCACCACGGGCGTATCTTGGAGTGCCTCTAACAAGGTGTGCTCAGTGAACCGATGGTAGTGTGCGTTATTCATATTATGACGTTTTTATCTACCAAGCGTAGTGAGAAAATATTCGTCCAAGTGTAAATAAAGTTTCGTCCAAATGAAAGTATTATTTCGTCCAAATGGAATTAAAGAAGCTTTAATTCTAGCCTTACCCCAATTTGATTAGCTCTATGAGAGCAATCATAACGTATTGTCATAGCTTAACCTGGCACTAACCGTTTGCATTAAACCCAAAATATTCCTAAGATAATTTAACTGACACAACGGCATACCTGATGACAAACCAATTCGAACACCTCAGCCAACAATTAGAACAGCAACACTACATTGCCGATGCTGATTTAGTAACGACGCTGTCTTTAATGAAGTCGTTGGAACGCCCCTTATTAATTGAAGGCGATGCAGGTGTGGGTAAAACCGAGATTGCGAAGGTGTTGGCGAAGATTAACGGTTGCCCTTTGATTCGTTTGCAGTGCTATGAAGGTTTGGATGCCAGTACGGCGGTATATGAATGGAATTATTCGCATCAATTACTTTCTATTAAGATGATGGAAGAAGGTGATACGAGTTACGAACAAAAAGACGCGGGGATTTTTAACGAATCATTTTTATTAGAACGCCCGCTTTTACAGGCGATTCGCCAGCAGACTGCACCGGTTCTTTTAATTGATGAGATTGACCGTGCAGATGAGGCCTTTGAAGCGTTTTTGTTGGAGTTGCTGTCGGATTTTCAAATTACGATCCCTGAACTGGGTACGATAAAAGCGACGACGATACCTAGGGTGGTTTTAACATCCAACGGGACGCGTGAGTTAAGCGACGCATTACGCCGCCGCTGTTTGTACCACTATATGGGTTACCCTAACCTTGAGAAAGAACTGCGTATTATTCATGCACGTTTACCGGGCATTCAAGAAAAGCTAGCGTTGCAAGTGGCGGAGTTTTTACAAAAGCTACGTGATTATGAACTGCGTAAACAACCGGGCATTGCTGAAACGTTAGATTGGGCCAGCGCGTTAATGGGGCAAGGTGTTGAGTCACTAACGGATGATGACTTTATTGTGAATTCAACACGCAGTTGTTTGCTTAAAACGCAGGATGACGTGGCGCGTTTGGATAAAGATACCGTGAATGAGATTTTAACCACGTTGTCTTAGGGCACGATTTTACCTGTGGACACTGCACAACCCACTGGCCGACTGATTGGCTTTATTCACTACCTTCGATACGAAGGCTTTACGATTGGGATTCAAGAAATTTTGGATGCCTTAACAAGCCTAGACGACCACGCGCTAACCGATAAGAAACAGCTTAAACATATTTTACGTTCGTTAACGTGCCACAGCCTATTGGAGTGGCAACAATTTGAAGCGTTATTTAACCTTTATTGGCTACCAGTTAAGGGCGTGGCCGGTGAGGAAGACGAAGAAGGTGATGGCCCAGAGCTGTTGTTTACGCCTCCTACAAATAAGGTAACGGGGTTTAGTGGCAGCTCGCACGAAGCGCCGGACTTGATTCAAGACATGTCTAAAGAAACGAGTGCTGGCGCTGGGCGACAAAACACATTTTCTAAGGCGGATTTTAGGTTTTTAAATAACCACCAAGCGATGATGGAAATTGAACGCTTGGCTGAACAGTTAGCACATAAGTTGATGCGGCGATTGAGCTACCAAAATGTGATTCGCCCCACAGGGTCTAAAATTGATATTCGGCAAACGATTCGGCGTAACTTATCCCACGGCGGGCATCCGAAACAAATTTTTTATAAGAACCGTGTGCGCAAGCCTATTCACTTAGTAATTTTGCATGATGTGTCGCATTCAATGACATGGAACAACCCGTTGTTGTTTCGTTTTGCGCGTGGCTTGATACGGTCGTTTAAATCCAGCGACGTATTTGCCTTCCACACTGAGTTATTTAAGGTAACGGAATATTACCGCGAACCGTCCATTGAAAAAATGCGCCAACAATTAGAGGCGCGCAACCATTTATGGATGGGCGGTACGAGTATTGCCGAATCGTTACATGAATTTAACACTCGCTATGCGGCGCGAACGCTGTCGGCAAAAACCGTTTTTATTATTATTAGCGATGGGTTTGATACGAATAAGCCCGCCCAATTAGTGGCCGAGTTAAAAACGATTCAAAATGCCACGAAGAAAATCATATGGCTTAACCCGATGCTGGGCCGTGAAGGGTATAACCCCGACAAAGGGACTATGCTAGAAGCCAAGCCTTATATTGATAAACACGCCCCCGCACACAGCTTAGAGTCGTTACAGCAGGCAGTTAACTACTTTGCGCAAGAGTGCAGCTAGGTTACTTCCGTTCGCTGATCCAAATTTTACCCATTTTTTGCGCTTGCGCTATTTCTTCTGCTGATAGCTGCTGTGTTAAACGATCTTTAAGCGCAATGGCTTTGGCGTGCTGATTAGATGAGGCGATTTGTGCAAACATATGGGCTTTAACTAAGTCTTTTTTAACGCCAAGCCCACCTTCGTGCAATAGCGCGATTTCATACAATGAACGCGCATAGCCTTGATAGGCTGCTTTAGTATGCCATTCCATTGCTAAGGTATAGTTTTGCCCTACGCCATTACCTGCTGCGTATAACCTGGCTAATTCGTATTGAGATGCGGCATAGTTTTGTTCCGCCGCTTGGGTAAAGAGTTCAGCCGCTTTGTGTGAGTCTTGTGACAAACCATCGCCATGTAATGTGCGCAATGCCAAGTCGTGCTGAGCATCGGCATAGCCTTTATCTGCGGTGCGTTCCAACCACAGAATACCCACGTAATACAACGGGATGATTAATAAGGCATATAAGAGCAATTCGTGTGACTTCTTCATGTTCTTTTCTTCACCCAACCATACAAGTGCAAGCCAGTTGCACGTAATATTTCTGCTAACTGGTGTTTAGTTGTTCACTCGAGTCTAAAGCCGACTTTTATCGTCACTTGCCAGTGTTTGATTGCGCCCTCAGAAATATGACCACGCGTTTCTAACACCTCAAACCAGCCCATGTTTTTTACGGATTTCGATGCCGTTTCAATTGCATTGCTGACAGCATCGTCCGAGCTCACTTCTGAACTGCCTGTAATTTCAATGTGCTTATACGTGTGATGACTCATTGTGTTCTCCTTTTTGATACGTTGAGAATTTAGGATACGCTCAATGTTACGCCTTCACAATATGCTGATTTATAAAATCTATCGTGAGTATTTTTTCCCTTTCGGGTACACTTTATCCACGTTAAATAATAAGACAACCCACTGGTATGAAAACCTTAGAACACTTATTTAAAAGTAACAAAGATTGGGCAGCATCTATCGTTAAGGAAGACCCCAAGTTCTTTGAGCGTTTATCGGAATTACAAGCACCTGAATACCTTTGGATTGGTTGTTCTGACAGCCGTGTACCGTCGAATGAGTTGATTAATCTCGCCCCTGGCGAAGTATTTGTTCACCGAAACATCGCTAACATGGTGATACATTCCGATTTAAATTGCTTATCTGTTATTCAATACGCTGTTGAGGTATTAAAAGTAAAACATATTATTGTATGCGGCCATTATGGTTGTGGTGGCATTATGGCTTCGATGGATGACCAAGAGCATGGGTTGATTGATAATTGGCTGGGTCATATTAAAGATGTTAATCGTATTCATGAGGCTGAGTTGAGCACCCTCAATGAAACTGACAAACACAACCGTTTATGTGAATTGAACGTTATAGAACAAGTGAGTAATGTATGTGACACCACTATTGTAAAAAATGCGTGGAAAGCTGGGGCAACATTATCTGTACACGGGTGGATCTACAACATAAAGAATGGCATTCTTAATGATATTATTGATGAACCTATTTCTGGAAAGCTACAACGTTAAATACTGGCTTAACAGTCGATATCTTCGAGCTCTATATTCAAAGCATGCCCTGAAATCTTTAGTTCGTACAACGACACCCCCAACGACAACATCATCAGCACTAAGCTAATAATGAAAGCAGCTTGGCCCAACATGGCTAATTCCATAAATAATAGAAACATGGCTATTACGCAAAGCGTGATACTCAACACACCCAAAATTTGCATCCAAATAATGAGTTTGATACGTAAACGTAAGCTGATAATTTGACGTGCAATAAGTTCTTTATTTGTGTCGTTTATTTGCCGGTGTAAACCACGAATAACGCCTGCTAAACCCATGAAGCGATTCGTATAGGCCAGTAGTAAAAGTGAAATGGCAGGAAAAAGTAAGGCGGGCGTGGATAAGTCCAATGGGGATCCTAACGTTAATTAACAGGGTTGATTATTATACGTAACCAAGTTCATCTGGTATATTCAACAGTCAACATTCTAAACCTTTTAATCTTATCGAAAGGAGCACATATGTCTCGAATGAAGCCATTATCAATAGATGAATGCCAAGATCCTGAATTAAAAGAAGAATTTAAACACTTTGTAAAAACCTTGGGTTTTGTGCCTAATAGTTTACTCACTATGCAACGTGTTCCCGCCATTGCTAAAGCCGTTATACAAATGAATAAAGCTGTTTTTTCTCCTAATGGGCGGATAGACCTCGGTTTTAAACGACTCATTGCTCATATCGCTAGCCAAGCGGCTGGCTGCCAATATTGCAAAGCGCATACATCGGTCAGTGCAACGCGTTTTGGTATCAGCGAAGAAAAGTTAAGAGATGTTTATACTTACAATAAAAGCCCCCTGTACAGCGATAAGGAACGTATTGCTTTAGATTACACACTGGCGGCCGCCTCTGTACCAAATAATGTAACTGATGAGATGTACAACACGTTAAGCCAACACTGGAATGATGATGAAATAGTAGAGATATTGGGTGTTATCGGCATGTTTGGTTTTTTCAACCGGTGGAATGACTCAATGGCTACACCGTTGGAAGACGAGCCATTACATCTAGCAGAACAATTAATCGCCGATAAGGGTTGGCGTGTTGGTAAACATGGCTAGTGCCAATCAAGCTCAACTTAAAGTGCCCTCAACATTTCATAAATGAATATTACTGCCGTCATTCTTGCTGGTGGCCAAGGTAGGCGCATTAACAATGCGGACAAGGGACTCATTCACGTTAACAACAAACCGATCATTGAATTAGTGTTAGAGGCTATTGAATCGCAATGCAGTCATGTTCTCATCAACGCTAACCGTAATATAGATATTTACGAGACCTATAACTACCCCGTCATTTGCGACACGCTAAACGATTTCCAAGGCCCCCTCGCCGGCTTTTATGTTGCAATGATCCATTCCACAACACCGCTCATTATCACCCTGCCATGCGATGCACCTAGGGTGCCAAAAGATCTTGTAGAACGCATGGAGCGGTCTATGCAAGAAGCTAAAGCAGATATCGCAGTTGCCCATGATGGCGAACGACTCCAACCAGTGTATGCGCTGCTTAAAACCAGCCTAGCAGCAAGCCTTCATGGTTTTTTAAATACAGGACAACGTAAAATTGATCGTTGGTATGCCACTCAAACGGTTGTAGAAGTTGATTTTTCTGATGTTCGAGAAGACTTTAAGAACATCAATACCATTGAACAACAACAAGAAATACAACGCGAATTGTAAACGGTAGTTAACCAATCGCCCTTGCAAGCATGCTTGAATTTAACTTACTTTACTTTACGTTTGTAAAAACAAGTAGGCAGAAAAAAGCCAGCTTAAAAAGCTGGCATTCCTTGTTTAGATGGTGGGTCGTGCGCGATTCGAACGCGCGACCATCGCATTAAAAGTGCGGTGCTCTACCAGCTGAGCTAACGACCCTCCAAGAGGCGAGAATGATACCGGATTAGAGCAAAAAGGCAAGTCGTATATTCGTTTTAACGCTCAAAAAACTTACTTATGTTTCGTATTGAGTAGGGTCTGGCATATTAGCCTTTTCAAACCCCTGCATTCTCAAACGGCAAGATTCACATTCTCCACAAGCTTCACCTTTTTCATTTGCTTGATAACAAGAGACTGTTTTGCTGTAATCAACATTTAAAGAACACCCCTTTTCTATAATTTGAGCCTTCGTAAGGCTAATAAGTGGTGTGTGAATACGAAACCCACCTTCTTCTACACCCGCTTTAGTCGCTAGGTTAGCCAATGTTTCAAAGGCAGAGATAAATTCTGGGCGACAATCTGGATATCCGGAATAATCAACCGCGTTTACACCGATAAAAATATCTTTAGCATCGACAACTTCTGCCCACCCTAACGCTATTGAAAGGAAGACTGTGTTTCGTGCTGGCACATAGGTAACCGGTATTCCACTACTTTTTTCTGTTGGTACGTCGATTAAATCGTCCGTTAAGGCAGAACCGCCAAATTCCCCCATACCCAATTTAATTGTTTTATGGTCAAGCACGTTATATTGCTTGGCTAATTTACTCGCTGCATCAAGCTCAGAACAGTGGCGCTGCCCATAATCAAAACTTAATGCAAAACATTCATAACCCAGTTCGTTTGCTATGGCTAAGACGGTTGCTGAGTCTAACCCACCCGACACGAGTACTATGGCTTTTTTTGAGGACATATTAGAGGCTTATTTACCAGGGGCATCGCCCCAGAGATGTTTATGAAGTTGAATTTGAAAGCGTACAGGCAATTTCTCTTGTAGCACCCAGTTAGCAAGTTCAGTCGCTGATAACTGCCCCTGAACAGGAGAAAATAAGACCTCACTCTTTTCGTGAAGCGAATGCTCGAATAAATGTTTTTTAGACCACTGAAAGTCCGCTTCATCACATATTACGTATTTCACCTGATCAGATTCAGATAAGCACTGGTAATTTGAATCTAGGTTTTTCGTCACCTCACCAGAGCCTGGCGTTTTTACGTCTAATACAGTTGTAACACGCTTATCGACGTTTGAAATATCCAACGCCCCACTGGTTTCCAAAGATACATGATAGCCTTCATCACAAAGCTGTTGCATTAAGCCATGTACACGTTTTTGTGCCAATGGTTCACCACCCGTGACATTTATGTAATGCGCGCCGTGTGTCTTAACTTCTTCTAAAATAGACTCTATTGACCTAACTTGTCCACCATGAAAAGCATACTCTGTATCGCAATAACCACAGCGTAAAGGGCAACCCGTTAAACGAATAAATGTGGTCGGTAACCCAACTGTTTTACCCTCACCTTGAAGCGAGTAGAAAATCTCTGTAATACGAAGACTATCTTTAGACATAACTTGAAAAACTGAAGGGCTTGAGTGAGGTACTAGCGCTTTTCTTGGCGCATACGATCAAGCCTTTGATCCGCCAAACGTGCCGCTGTTGTTCCATGGTATTTTTTCGACACGGTATTTAACGTCTCTTTCGCTTCTTTCCATTGCTTGTTTTCATATTGGATAAAACCAATTTTCAACATGGCATCCTTAGCTTTAGAATGTTCAGGGTATTCTGAAACAACCTTAATAAACTCAGTGTTTGCTCGTTCAAAGTCACGGTTAACATAACTGGCCTCACCTAACCAATACAGTGCATTTGGTAAAAGGTTACTCGTTGGAAACGATGTGGTAAAAACAGAAAACTCATCAATTGCCTGCTTATATCTACCCGACTTTAAACTCGAAAACGCCTTTTCGTAGGCTAGGTCATCTCCCGAAGCTGGTGCTGATGCCGAGTTGTTATTTGGTTCACTTTGGCCGTCTACGCCAGGTGTGTTAATCGGTACTGGAGCTAACAAACCTGATGATTTATTTTCCAGTAACTGAATGCGCCTGTCTGTATCTAGGTATAAATCTCGTTGGCGTTTTTTTAATGATTCAATTAGGTAAGTTTGTTCTTCCACCTGCCCAATCAGTTGCTGAACCTCTACTTGCAACTGTTGAAGACGGTTATACATTTCAACCGTCCCTGAGTTTACTTGCGAGTTAGAGACAACCTGACCATTGCCGTTAACAACTGGAGGTAGGGCTGCCGAAGCAGCCCCACTAATTAGCATTAAGGCAACAAATTGCCCTTTAAATATTCTTTTCATTTAGTGTGCAGGATATACAATCTCAACACGACGATTTAACTGCCATGACTGGTCATCGTGCCCCATAGAAGCCGGCTTCTCTTCACCAAACCCTACTACTTCAGACTGATTACCATTAGCACCTTGAAGTGAAATTAAGTTTTGTACACTTTTTGCTCGTTTCTCACTTAAAGCAACGTTGTATTCACGCGTACCACGCTCATCTGCATGGCCTTCTAATACAACTGATGTTCCAGGGTTTGCCGCTAAATAAGCGCCGTGTGCCGCTAAAACTGATTCGTATTGTGATGCGATTGCACTGCTATCAAATTCAAAATAAATCACTTTTGTTGATAAAGGGCTTGAGGGATCATCTAATGGGTGACCTGAGAAAGTGCCACCTGAGCCCACACCCGATGTATTTGCACCTGACGTTCCATTGGAGTCAGAACCTGAGCCATTACCAGCACCATCATCACCAAACATACTACAACCTGCTAATGCTGTTGACAGTAATACACTTATCAATAAATTCTTATACATTTTCATTTTTATTCCTTAATTTATTACCCATAGGGCATAAGTTTAATAAAAAACCGACCATAAATATCATTCAGTTTTGAAAGGTGACCACGCCGGTTCTCTAACTTCGCCGCCTTGGAGACGAAACTTTTGGTGAACTTGCCCGTCAGATGATACCGCAGCCAGTATAGATTTCAAGCCATCTTTAGTAGAATATAAAATCATACTGCCATTTGGCGCAAAACTGGGAGATTCATCAAGGTTTCCTTTTGTTAAAATTCGAGTAAACCCTGTTTTAAGATCTAACATAGCAATTTTATACTGCCTGTTAACACGCTGCACCATCACAACGCTTTTACCATCTGGTGAATAACGCCCTCTGGCATTATAGTCGCCTTCAAACGTTACCCTAGCCGCACGCCCACCATTGATGGATATACGGTATAGCTGTGGCTTACCGCCTCTATCTGACGTAAAGATAAGCTGACGCCCATCTGGCGACCAAGCTGGCTCGGTATCTATTGCATAACTTTTAGTTAATCGACGAAATGAACGCGTAATGACGTTATATATATAAATGTCTGCGCTACCATCTTTAGACAGTGTCAACGCGAGCTGCGTTCCGTCAGGCGACCAGGCAGGTGCGCCATTAATTCCTTTGAATGATTTTAACTTTTCGCGCGTACCTGTTGATAACGTTTGCGAATAGATGGCCGAACGAGTTCCTTCAAACGACACGTAAGACAACTTATCTCCACGTGGAGACCATGCTGGTGACATGAGTGGCTCTGTTGAACTAACGATTGTTTTTGGGCCAAAACCGTCTGCATCGGCTACTTGAATTTTATATTCAGGCTTACCTGAAGAGCCAGCCTGTGAAGTAACGTATGCTATGCGGGTACTAAAAGCACCTTTTTGCCCCGTTAATTTTTCATATATCAAATCACTTATTCTATGCGCAACGCCACGAAGGTCACTTGGCCTTGCTGGTATGCTAAATCCCGTTAATTGTTCACCCTTATACACGTCAAATAATTGGAACTGTACGTTGAGCAAACCATTAACGCCTTGGGTTATTTTACCAATAACTAAGTTATCTTGGCCTAGTGCTTGCCAGTTTCTAAAAGTAACTTGATCTGCTGATGAGGGGCGGCTCAACATATCTGCACGGGGCAATACTTTAAATCGACCACTTCGCGTTAAGTCATCACTAACCACTTGGGCTATATCAACAGGTAATACGCCTACAATAGGATCCGATGCAAACGGCACAACGGCAATGGGTTGCGCGCTAGATACCCCTTGAGTGATTTCAATTTTTAATGCCGACATTGCTGGCAGTGCAATAAAAACCAACAATAATGATAGTTTGTTGAGAATGTGTTTCATAGTCAGCTTACTCTCCTGGTTTAAAGTAAAACTCTAAATTTCTAAATTGGTTAAACATCGTTGGGTCGTTAGGAATTGGCAAAGGTGAGGCTTTTCGAGTAGCCAATTCAACAGACCGGTCAAACAACGCATTACCACTACCTTTTATTACTTGCGCATTGGCAACATCACCACCGGGGATTAACTGCACTCGCACAACACAAGACAATCCCGAAATATTACCCGAAGGTTGTATCCAATTTCTTTCAACTTTCTGGCGAATAATATCACTGTAACTGGCAATCGCTTTTTGGGCTAAGCGTTCTTGTTCTTCTTCATGAGCCGCTGCACGCATCGCCTCTAATGCATCCGCCTGCTCTCGTACTGCTCTTTTTTTAGCCTCATTTGCTTTTTTTTGTTTGGCCGCTTGTGCTTTCTTCTTTTTATCTAATGCTTTCTTTTTGGCTAACTCAGCTTTTTTCTGTTTGTCATCCGCGGCTTTCTTTTTTGCTTGCTCTGCTTGTTGTTTTTTTAACTTAGCTAAACGGGCTGCTTCTGCGACTTTTTGATCTTTAATTTTCTTTGATTGATCTAACTGCTGTTTTTTCAGCTCATCAAGTTTTTTTTCTTCTTTTAGTCGATCATTCTTTAGCTTTTCAAGGCGCTTTTGTTCGTCACGCTTTTTTTTCTTTTCTAATTCTTTAAGCTTGTTAGCTTCTGCCCTAACTTTAGAATCGTCAATAACGGTGGCTTTTACGATGTTGACCGGTGGTTTTGACTCAACTGGTTCGTCAAACAACTCAAAACCAAAGATGAAAAATGCAATTAACCCCGCATGAAACAATACGGACAAGATAACTGCAACTGGGTGTTTTTTAAATAAGCTCGCCATACTGTTAGTTAGCTGGGTCTGTCATTAAGCCAACACTGGGCACGCCCGCACCTTGTAGTGATGTCATTGCGTTCACCACATCACCATACGGCACGCTTTTATCGCCGCGTATCATCACCGGCGTTTTTGGTTTATTACGCAAAACTGCTGCTACTTTTATTTGCATTTCTTCCGTTGAAATAGGGTTGTTTGTGTTGTCGCCAATATCTAAAAAATACTGTCCTTGTGCGTCGACGGTAACTACTAATGGGTCGTCTGCTTCATCGGGCAATGTTTCTGCATTGGCTTGAGGCAAATCAATGTCAACACCTTGTTGTATTAGCGGCGCTGTAATCATAAATATAATCAGCAGAACCAACATGACGTCGATATAAGGCACGACGTTAATCTCGGCCATTGGTTTACGTTTTGAGTGACGCGCCATAACCTATTTCTTTAGCTTAACGTGTGCTTGACGTTGCAACACGGTCGTAAAGTCGTCCATAAACGTTTCGTATCGCGTTGCTAATCTGTCCGCATTGGTTGAAAAACGGTTATACGCCACCACGGCAGGAATCGCTGCTAACAAGCCCATAGCGGTTGCAACTAAGGCTTCTGAAATACCGGGAGCAACTAATGCCAAGGTGGCTTGTTTCATGTTGGCCAGTGCTTGGAAAGAACTCATAATCCCCCATACTGTTCCAAATAAGCCCACATACGGGCTGGTTGAACCGACGGTCGCTAAAAATGGCAAGTGGTTGTCCAGTTCATCCATTTCTCTGTTAAATTGCGCTTGCATGGCGCGCCTTGCACCTTCAACCACGTGCATTGGCTCCATACCCGTTTGCGTATTGAGGCGTTTATATTCTTGGAAGCCGACATAAAAAACCTCCTCGACTCCACTTTTATCGTAATGATCTGAAGCGACCTGGCGGTATAATTCATTTAGGTCAATACCAGACCAAAAACGTTTTTCGAACGTATTGGTCACGTTGATAGCCGTTTTAAATTCCTTATATTTAGCAAAAATAAACGTCCATGAAATAACGGATGCTATCGCCAACATTAACATCACAAGTTTTACGATGGGCCCCGCCTGCATAACTAGGTGGACAATGGATAAGTCTGTCGTCATGATAATTTCTCGATCATTGCTGTTGGAATTGCTTTTACTTTCATCGTGTTTGCATCAAGGCAAGCGACCTTAATAACAGCTGTGTTTATTATTTCACGAATTGGGGATTGACGTACGATGGTTTGATGAAATATTAGTGATGCGCGTTTTAATTTTGCTATGTTTGTGGTGACAATTAATTCATCATTAAATGCCGCCGGCTTTAAATAATCTACTTGCACTGCTCTAACGGCAAATGCCACACGCTGCTCTTCGATAAGTTCATCTTGCTCAAACCCTTTTTCCCGTAGAAATTCCGTTCGTGCACGCTCAAAGTATTTCAAATAATTGGCGTAGTACACAATGCCTTGCATATCCGTGTCTTCATAATATATACGCACTGAAAAATAATGTTCTTTATTATAAATCATTTACAGTTTTTTTAAATTAGTCCGATAGAAAAACAATAGAGTGAAGCAATAAACAGGGGAGATTCTGACAGCTTCCGACAAACTAAACAACTGTCTTAAATAGGCGACACTTTGTCCTTCAGCTTCTCTTTTCTGTCGTTTCGAGCAACACGAAAAGGTAATAAAATATGGTTACAAAATGACTATAGGGAATTTACAATTCATCTTTCTATTAAAAATAAATCCACCACCTTTCTAGCTGTTACAGATCTCTCTCATAATCAATAGAAAAACAATAGAGTTGTTAGACCACCCTATTAGTGGACTTACCAATCGAGGTGCTATACAGCGTCGAATTCAGTGCAAGTGTCGTCATGGTGAGTTATATCTTTCACCCTTGTCCATCTTCTGAAAAATAATCACCGCTGTCAGAATCACTATCATCTGAAGGCTTTTTTAGCCCCAAATGTTGGTAAGCATGTCTCGTTGCCATCCGTCCACGCGGTGTTCTTATAATGTAGCCTTGCTGAATGAGATATGGCTCAAGCACGTCTTCAACGGTGCCTCGCTCCTCACTAAGGGCCGCCGCCAAGCTATCCACACCTACTGGGCCACCATCAAATGTTTCCACTAACGTTTTTAACAACCGTCTATCTAATTTATCAAAACCACTTTTATCAACCTCAAGCATTGTTAATGCTTTATTTGCAATGTCTGTCGTAATAATGCCATCACCTTTAACGTCGGCATAATCTCTCACTCGCCTTAATAATCGATTGGCTATTCTAGGCGTGCCGCGTGATCTAACAGCAATCTCTTTAGCGCCCCCATCATCAAACTCTAACGCAAGGATCCCCATTGATCGTTTAACAATATGGGTCAAATCTTGATCGTTATAAAACTCCAACCGCTGGGTAATACCGAACCGATCACGTAAAGGTGACGTTAACAAGCCTGCCCTGGTTGTGGCGCCTACTAAGGTAAATTGTGGTAAATCTAATTTAATTGAACGGGCTGCGGGGCCCTCACCAATCATAATATCCAGCTGAAAGTCTTCCATTGCAGGGTAAAGTATCTCTTCCACCACTGGACTTAGTCGATGAATCTCATCGATAAACAACACATCGCCTTCTTCAAGGTTCGTTAATAGCGCAGCCAAGTCACCCGCTTTTTCCAATACGGGGCCTGATGTTTGCCGCAGATTAACACCCATCTCATTGGCGATAATATGCGACAGCGTTGTTTTACCGAGACCTGGCGGGCCAAAAATCAGTACATGATCTAACGATTCTGAACGTGATTTTGCGGCAGATATAAAAATCTCCATCTGTTCACGTATCGCAGGCTGGCCAATATAGTCTTCTAGTGTTTTTGGGCGAATGGCTCGATCTATCGCCTCGTCATCTAGCAAATTGTCAGAACTAATTAGTCGGTCGCTTTCTATCATGGCTTACTTATTTATTTCGTTCCGGCCGATTGTAAAGCAGAACGAATGATTTGTGCGCTACTTGCATCATCTTCAGCCACGGCTTTTGCTCTTTTTTCAGCATCTTGAGGCTTATAACCTAACGCCACTAATGCACTAATTGCTTCCTCTATCGCTGAAATTGGCCGAGAAACAGTACCGACGGGTAACGATGCAGCCCCAATCACGTGTTCTGGCAAACGATCTCGCATTTCAATGATGAGACGCTCCGCCGTCTTTTTTCCTATACCGGGCAATCGAACCAGTGCGTTTACGTTGTTATCACTCACACACAGACAAAAGTCATCAACACTCACACCAGATAATATGCCGAGCGCCACTTTAGGCCCCACGCCATTAACCTTAATTAAGCTACGAAATAAAGCGCGCTCTTGCTCTGTTACAAAACCATATAAAATATGTGCATCTTCTCGAACAACCAGGTGTGTTCGCAATAAAACCGCTTCGCCCGCTGCAGGCAAGCTAAAGAAGCTGGACATAGGCGTTTCAACGTCATAGCCCACACCTTGAACTTCAATAACCACATGGGGTGCTTTTTTCTCGTGAACCGTACCACGCAAAAAACCAATCACGCTAAACCCCTTAGCGTTGCTTTAGACGTTTGATCGGTATGCATATGACACAGCGCCACAGCTAATGCATCACTCGCGTCCATTTGCGGGTTGCCTTGCAATTTCAATAAAATTTTAACCATGTGTTGCACCTGTGTTTTATCTGCACTGCCTTTACCCACCAGTGCTTGTTTTATTTGTCTGGCAGCATATTCATAAACAATCACATCATCGTCAAACACTGCACAAATTGCTGACGCCCTAGCTTGACCCAGTATTAATGCTGAGCTGGCGTTCTTGCCCATAAATACCTGTTCAACGGCCATTTCTTGTGGTTTGTAATGTTGGACTATTTCTCGCGTCCCAAGGTATATTTTTTTCAACCGGTCTGGCAGGTCACCTCCGCCTGTTCTTATGCAACCACTGTCCACATACTTTGCTTCACGCCCTGTGACCTCAATAACGCCATATCCTGTTACTCTTGAGCCCGGATCTATTCCAAGAATACGCATAAACGGGTTACTCTGCCTCGCTCATTGCTTCATCAGGGAAGTCCGCATTGGAATATACATTTTGCACATCATCTAAGTCTTCCAACACATCGAGTAAATGTAATATTTTTTCAGCATCTTTTACAGTTACTGGCGACAAATTGTCGGCTCGCATCGTTACTTCCGCGTGCTCATGCGCGTAACCAGCTCCTGATACCGCATCACGAACACGCATAAAGTCGTCTGGCTGTGTTAACACTTCAAACGTACCATCTTCATGCGTTATCATGTCTTCAGCACCCGCGTCTAACGCCGCTTCCATTAACGCATCTTCATCATGCTCATTTGAGAAGTTAATAACACCCAATTTTTGGAACATGTAATCAACCGAACCACTGGTACCTAAATTGCCGCCGCTCTTATTAAAGGCATGGCGTACTTCCGCTACGGTTCTGTTTTTATTATCGGTTAAACAATCCACCATCACTGCGGTGCCCGCTGGCCCATAACCTTCATATCGAATCTCATCAAAATTATCCGAATCTGTCGTGCCACTGCCTTTTTTAATGGCCGTTTCAATCGTGTCGCGCTTCATATTGTTCGACAAGCCTTTATCAACCGCTGAGCGTAAACGTGGGTTGTTGTCAGGGTCTGCCCCACCGGCTTTTGTGGCTACTGTGATTTCACGAATCAACTTTGTAAAAAGCTTACCTCGTTTAGCATCTTGCGCGCCTTTTCGAAAACGTATATTTGCCCACTTACTATGACCTGCCATGACGTCCTTTAAACCGACACTATAAAACGTGAAGTGTATCACTACACCGTGGTTAGATTAAGCACAATTGGGCAAAAAAACTTGCGGGACAAAGCTCGAAATGGCGGAGAGAGAGGGATTCGAACCCTCGGTACCTTGCGGTACACACGCTTTCCAGGCGTGCTCATTCGACCACTCTGACATCTCTCCGTATTTAAAAAAACGTTATGACCCACGTTTTGGGTGGTGAATTATACCAACAAATTTTCTAGACTTTTAACTAATTAAACCATCGACTCTAGCTCATCCCAACGTTGATACTTGCCTTGTAATTGGGTATCCACTTCAGCCATCTCATCCATTTTCTGCTGAATGGCTTCCCGCTCACCTTTGTGAAACTCTGTGGTGCTAGTTAGTTTTTGCAATGCTTCTAGTGCTTGTTCCAATTCATCAATTTGCTTTGGTAAGGCATCTAATTCTTGCTGTAATTTATAACTTAGTTTTGCTTTTTTTGACGGCTGTTGTGTGGGCTCTGCAGATAACGTCACTTTTTCGCCTTTTTCAACCTTCTCTTTCGCTTTTATAACGCTTGCCCAGTTAGGTAACTCACCCACATAATCAGTGATTTGACCATCACCTTCAAAGAACCAGAAATTGGTCACTACGTTTTCTAAAAACTTTCTATCGTGACTAACTAGTAACAACGTACCTTCGTATTCCATCAACAACTCTTCTAGCAATTCGAGCGTTTCAATATCCAAGTCATTGGTGGGTTCATCCATGACGATAAAGTTAGCCGGTTGGCTAAATAATTTTGCCAGCATAATGCGATTACGCTCACCGCCAGATAGAACTTTTGCTGGAGAACGCGCCCGTTCAGGTGCAAACAAAAAGTCACCTAAGTAACTAATGATATGCCTGTCTCGGCCGTTGATTGTGATGGTTTCTTTTCCATCAGACACCAAGTCGATAACTGTCTTTTCTAAATCAAGCACATCGCGGTGCTGATCAAAGTAGGCGACTTTTAATTTTGTACCGTGTTTAACATCACCCGAATCAAGCTCAATTTCCTGTAATAAGGCTTTTATTAAGGTACTTTTACCAATGCCGTTTGGCCCAACCAGCCCAACTCTATCACCGCGCATAAGGCGGCATGAAAAATCATGGACCATACGTTTACCAGCGTATGCAATGGAAACATTTTTTGCTTCAATAACTTGCTTACCTGAACGTTCACCTTTATCTACTTCTAGCTTGGCAGGGCCTGCTAAGTTTCTTCGATCTGCCCGCTCTGTTCGAAGTTTCTTTAGCGTTCTTACACGGCCTTCATTACGCGTTCTTCTTGCTTTTATACCTTGACGAATCCACACTTCTTCACGGGCTAGTTTTTTATCAAACTCAGCGTTTGTTTTTGCTTCCGACTCTAACGCTGCGGCTTTTCGCTCTAGGTATTGATGATAACTGCATGACCAACTGGTTAATTGCCCTCTATCTATTTCAATAATTCGCTTGGCAATGTTCTGCAAAAAGGTTCTATCGTGGGTAATACACACCACGGCACCTTGAAAGCTTTCCAGCTGCTTTTCTAGCCAAACAATGGTTTCCATATCCAAATGGTTTGTGGGTTCGTCCAACAGCAATACATCGGGCTCAACCACTAGCGCTCGCGCTAGCCCTACTCGACGTTTCCAGCCACCGGACATTTCATTTATTTTTTTATCCGCAGGTAAATTTAAGCGGCTTAATACAGAGTCCACTCGTTGCTGAAGCGTCCAGCCATCTAGGGCTTCAAACTTTTGCTGTAGGTTTCCAAGTGCATCTAAGTTTACATTTGGGTCTAGCAACATATCATGGTAACGCGCGATCAAATGCCCCACTTCACCTAGGCTATCGGCCACCGCCTCATATACAGTTGATGATTCTGGTAACTCTGGCGACTGTTCTAACGTTGAAACAACGACGCCAGACTGTTTCCACAACGTTCCTGAATCCGGCAAAATTTCTTCGGCTATCGTTTTCAATAACGTTGATTTCCCTTCGCCATTTCTACCAATTAAACCAATTCTTTCTTGCTCATCGATTTGTAATTCCGCGTGATCGAGCACAGGTTTTATTCCGAAAGCAATGCTAACGTTATCAAGTTTTATTAGTGGCATACTGTTTTAATTTAAAAGTGTTTTTCGAACGAGGTTCAAACCTGCCGCCGCTGCAACAATCTGCTGTCTGTCTGTGCGACCCGACACTTCTCGTGTTGATGAGAGTGCCGACGCATTATCCACTACGGCCGTATAAATGTCTGATTTGTTTTTGCCGGTTTCTTGATATAGCTGAACCATGACCATGCTGGCAACTGATGTTTCAGCCAGTTTTTTTGCCATCATTAACGCAGTTTTTTCACTCACCTGCTCTTTGACCATTTGCATTGCTTCAATTGCATTGCCGCTTAATGGGAATACCTGAGAACTTTTCAACCAACTTGCATTACATTGCTTGGCAAACAAGCCTTGAGATAACGTTTCAACTGCCAACAGTGACTGTTTATTTTTTTGCATCAATTGATCCACGCAATCAGCCAAACTATCGACATTAGTGCCCAGCCCATCCACCGCATAAATAACGGATCCCAACGCGTATTGAACCGCTCCTATACAAGCTCGAAGTTCTTTATCTGGGTAACCATTAGGAAAGGTCAACTTTAATTCGTTTTCTGGTAATCCCGCTCGAAAACTAACGCGCACCACATCAGGTATGTTTATTTCGTTGATGATTTGCTGAATACTGGACTCACCCATGCCCATGATTCTTAACGTAATGAGTGTTGTTTTTTCGATATGGAATGTTTGTTTTAAATCATCAACGACAAAGCTTGCCATCATGTTTCTCATTTCATAGGGCACACCTGGCATAAAGTAAAACCGGCAACGTTTTCCAGTCCCTACAAAGCCTGCTGCTGTTCCCCAATAGTTATCAATACGCACAGATTTTTCAGGTAAATATGCTTGTTTACGATTGACCTCAGCCATTGGCACATTGAGCTTTTCAAAATATGCCGACATCATGTTGTACGTTTCCTCATCAAAACTCAATGGCAAACCAAACGCCTGCGCATACGCTTCCGATGTTAAATCATCCTGTGTGGGCCCTAAACCACCGGTGCAAAGGCAAACATCTGCCATGCCATCAATATCTCGCATTAACTGAACCAGTTCGGCCATATCATCTGCAACGGTAATATGCCGAATAATATCAAACCCAAGTTGTTGACACTGTTGCGACAAATACGCAGCATTTGTATCAACAGTTGCCCCTGTAATAACCTCATCACCCTGTGAGAATATAACGACCGTTGGGCGTTTCCTTTTAGGCATCAAAGGTAAGGTTATAACTGGTGAATTTGCGTAAATTTAGGACACCTTTATCCAATATAAGATACTGGCCTTTTATACCTAAAAGCTGGCCTTCAATAACCGGTGTCTTATCAAAGTTAAACGAAGATACTTTCTCTGGGTATTGCAACACAGGGTAGTTAATTGAGACTTCTTTTGCGTCGGCGAGTAATTCAATCTGCCCTGCTCCTTGTTCATCTTGAATAGCCGCCAATGCATCGCTAGCTTGTTCTAACAAAGCATCTCTTTCTACAGTCATGTTTTTTGATTCAGCTTGACCCTTTAACATCTTCCGCCAGTCCGTTTTATCTGACACGTGCTTTTTTAACGCCATTTCGACTAAACCTGACTGTAAGCGCGTTTTTACTTTAAACATCGGTAAGGCCTGTGTTGCGCCTTGATCAATCCAACGCGTTGGCACTTGTGTGTGTCGGGTAATGCCAACCTTTAAGCCAGAAGAGTTGGCCAAATAAACAAAGTGATTTTGAAAGCAAAACTGTTCTCCCCATGAAGGTTCACGGCATGTGCCTAAATGATAATGGCACGTTTCAGGTTTCATGATACACAGATCACATTGTGCAAGTTTCGTCATGCACACATAGCAATGACCCTGGCTATAGCTTTTCTTAGTACGTTTGCCACAGTTAGAGCAATGAATTTCATCTTTATACGTCAGCTTAATTTGCTTACCTATATATTGGTTTAAGCCAATTAGCTCATCGCCTATAGGCAAGCTGTATTCGACTGTGTCTGTTAGAACAGCCTGCATTTTTTTGATATGACCTTCTGCCATGTTTTTTAACCCGCTAAGTGTTTAAAAGAATCGTCTAAAAAGTGTTCGAAGCCATCGAATCCGTGATGCCCTCCTTCAATAACACGCTGTTGAGCGTGTTCGTAATAATTAACGCCGTCCTTATAATCTAGCACCTCATCACCTGTTTGCGTTAACAATAACAGCAATGCCGGTTTCGTAATCAAAGGTACATAAAGGGCTTTCAACTGCAACAAATGCTCTTCTGTTAATTCAAAAACCTCATCACTGTGGTAGTTTTTATTTTCACCTAAAAGCGGCTGCAATAAGATATACGCCTGAACCGCCGGATTAATCAACACAGCCCTAGCTTCATATTTTTCCGATAAATACGTTGCATAATAACCACCTAGCGAGCTACCCATAACCCCCCATCGCTCACCATCAAGCGTGTTGATGTGAGACTCAATTAACGCCATAGCGTTAACTGGAGCATGCGGCAAGTCAACCAAAAACAATGAATGCTCTGGGTGGTTATGAACATAGTGTTGAACTTGTTCTGCTTTTAATGACTGGGATGAACTACAAAAACCGTGTAAGTAAATAACGTGCACGTAAGAACTCTTTAAAGAAATTAGGTTAGTAGGATAACCGACCTATTTATGTGTTGTCACAAAAACAGCGTATCTAATTGATACGCTGTTTTATAGGTTAAGCAATTAATTGGCTAAACTTTCTGATTGCTCAATAGCTTGGGATACGTATTTTTCCTCAAATGCATCTTCTGGTAATGGCTTATCAATTAGGTAACCTTGTACTAAATCACAACCATGTTCAGCTAAAAAGTCATACTGTTCTTGTGTTTCAACGCCTTCAGCAACAACTTTCATCCCCAGGTTATGCGCTAATACGATCATTCCATCAACAACCGCCATATCTGATTTATTGTCAGGAATTTCACAGATGAATTCCATATCTAACTTTAACGTTTCTGCCGGCAATTGTTTTATATAACTAAATGAAGAGTAACCCGTTCCAAAATCGTCAATGGATAAGCTAACCCCCATCCGTCTAATTTGATGCATTTTTTCTAACATGGCATCCACATTTTCTAGCACCATCGTTTCTGTTACTTCTAGTTCTAAATAACTCGGGTCGAGTTGGTGTCTATCCAAACAACCTTGAAGTTGCGATACAAACTTCTCATCTGCCATCTGCACTGCAGATACGTTGACAGCTATCGTGCCTTCGTACTCGGAGTCTAATTGCCATTGTTTTAGAGTACGACAGGCGTTGTCCAATACCCATAGCCCAATCTCTTTAATCACACCAGTCTCTTCTGCGACAGGCACAAACTCTGTCGGTGATACTAACCCTCTGACCGAATGTCGCCACCTGACAAGCGCTTCAGAACCAATAACACAACCCGTTTTAGTGTTTTGTTTTGGTTGGAAATAAAGTGTAAGTTCTTCGTTGTTCAGCACTTTTCTAAGGTCAGACTCCATCAACATTCTTTCTTCAAGAACGTCACTCATTTCTTGGATATAAAAACGGTATGTATTTCGTCCTGATGCTTTAGATTTATACATCGCAGTATCTGCATGTTTCAATAAATCTTCTTTTGAAACACCATCATCGGGGCACATTGAAATACCAATACTGATGCTCACCACAATTTCATTTCTCGCAATTTCAAACGGTTCTTTAAGGACATTAAGCATCGACTTTGCTATTTTTTCAGCTGTTTTATTACTCTCGATATTGCTTAACAAAACAATAAACTCATCACCGCCTAAGCGCGCTAAAACATCACCAGACCTAATACAGCCAGATAATCTACCAGCCATTGCTTTCAATAAAATATCACCTGCTTCATGGCCCAAGCTATCGTTAATGTTTTTAAACTGATCGACATCAATAAAAAAAACAGCCAAATTAGTCTCATTCCGTTGAGCATGATCTAACTCTTGCTCAAATTGTTCCACAAATGCTGCCCTATTCGGCAACCCAGTTAAACCATCTATATAAGCCAGTTTTTGAACATGATTATCGGCATCTTGTTTTTCTAATAAACGTTTTACTCTTTGCCTCAATACAGACAAGTTAATTGGCTTGGGAATAAAGTCTGCAGCGCCACTTTGGTACGCTAAATCAACCGATTGTTCATTTTCTAATGCCGTGGTAATGAGAATAGGCACATTTTTACCAGTGTTCAACGCTTTAATTTGTTTACATGCATGGAAACCATCAATGATTGGCATCATTGCATCCATGATGATTACATTGGGTTTTAATGTTTCAAATAATTCTATCGCTTCACGACCATTAACACCCTGCTCTACTTGATAACCTTCACGCTCAAGCACACTGCATAATGTCATTCTTGTGCTCTGGTCATCATCAACAACCAAAATAACCTCTTTATTACGCGTAACCTTACTTTCCTGCGATGGCTTAATTTTTTCTAATTCCGCTTTTAAATATAACTCAACAGCAATAAGTTCCTTATCTAACCTTTCAGAAATAGCACCGATATTGTCTCTTTTAACGATATCTTTTGACCAAGTATCTTCTATTTCTATGCAGATTGAACTAATACCAACGGCCCCTAAATTGCGTGAACTACCTTTTAGCCTATGTGCACGCTCTAAACAACCAGGCACATCGCCAGCTTCCATAGCCGCAACTAAAGCGGAGACATCTATCGGTGTATCAACCAGATATGATTCAACGATTTTTTTAATGCCATCCCCAGTATTACTGGCCAATGCTCTAAATATGTCGTCTTCAACTGCAAACTCGCCCCGACTAATCGGCGTGGCATGTTCAGTTTTATTTTGAATGATTAATTGCCCAAGCTTATCGCCACCAAAACAACTTTGTATTTTTTCCAATAACCCTGACATTTCGAATGGCTTTAACAGGTATCCATCCATGCCAACCGCAATACATTGCTCAAGTTCACTTTTTTTGTCCTTTGCGGTTAATGCAATTATCACCGGTTGATTAACTGAATCGCCTAATTTCCTTATCGCTTGCGTCGACTCATACCCGTTCATGACGGGCATATTACAGTCCATCAAAATTAAGTCGTGCTGACGCTCTCTAAAGGAATCCAATCCCTCTCTACCATCCATAGCACAGTCGGCCACAACCCCAAATTGCTTTAACATAGCAACCGCTACTAACTGGTTTGTTACATTGTCATCAACCACTAACACGCTAAGGTTTTGTAGCGAGGCCCCGTTGCTAGGCGACTTTATAGCGCCATGACCCACAAGCTGTTTTTTATCTGACAGTACATTAATTAACGTTTGCTCCAGTTTGTCGACGCGAACCGGTCTATCAATCGTCACGCTCAAGTCAATTTTAGAGGCTTGTTCTGGTAAAAATTTACCACCAAAACGTAGCATTGGAATAAGGCGAACTGTAGAACAATTATCTTCGTTCTCAAGTGCTTTCAAAAATGCGCTTTCATCTCCTTCGCAGTAATCAACATTAAATAGACACACATCAGGGATTTGATAATCCACATCGCCTGGTTTAAGCCTAATCATGGCTTCCGTGTAACTATTAACGACAACGCAATCAACTTCCCATCGCTCAAAAATTGCCTTCAAATAATTAGCGGTTGCTTTAAAAGGCTCGACTAACAAAATACGCTTCCCTTGTAACAAGGTTATATTATCAGGTAGCACGTCTACTTCATTGCTCAACGTTGTTACAGGCATGCTCATTTTAAACCGAGAGCCCTTACCTTCATTGCTAGCAACCGAAATCTTACCACCCATCAGTTTTACCATTTCAACAACAATGCTTAACCCTAACCCCGTCCCCCCATAATCATTGGAAATTTCTGCACTGACTTGGCCGAAGGGTTGAAATATTCTTGCCAGCGCTTCCTTCGGTATACCAATACCCGTATCGGTCACGTTTATTTCCAGCACTCCATTGCTTGATTCTGCTGAAACGAAGGAAGCTGAAAGAGTGATATGGCCGGTTTCGGTAAACTTAATCGCATTATTTAATAAATTACCAATCACTTGGCGCATTCGAGTCGCATCACCATTCATTGTCGCTGACCCAACTGCGTGCAAGTCTAAACATAGCTCTAGCCCTTTAGCCTGGGCTCTTTCTGCGTGTAACAAGGCTATTTGTTCAAGGAACACCCTAAGGTGTATTTTACTCATTTCAAGTGTATACCGCCCCGCTTCAACCTTACTAAAGTCCAACACATCATTAATCATCATTAATAGTGAATCACCTGATTTACTTGCAACCTCAAGGTATTCGTTTTGATGCTCGGGAAGGCCCATTTCTTTTAGTAAATTAATCATGCCCAACATGCCGTTTAACGGGGTACGAATCTCGTGACTGACATTTGCTGCGAAATCTGATTTAATTTTGGCTACTTGTAACGCTTTATCCCGAGACAAAACAAGCTGTTCTTTGCGTTCTTCAATCACGACCATCATCTGATTGAATGAATCAGACATTTCTGACAATTCAGTAAAATCGTCGTAATTAGTCCGTATGTTTTCAACACCCGACCCAGCCTCATTCATTGTCGCCGAAAAACGCCCTAATGGACCGGTCAACCTACGTATCACAGCGTTTAAGATTAACCACAAGAGCAATGCCAACGCCATGATGACGGCTAGGCTGGTTAAAAATATTTTTTGAACATAATCAAATAACATGGATTTATCCAGAATCACCATGACATAAGCCATCACAACTAATTTGCTATCACCTGTTATTGGGGCAATGTAATAAAACCCTTGATCTGTCTCTTTAATGAACTCCGCTTCAAACTCCATTTGGTCTTGCCAGCCATCAACAACGGGTAAATCTATAGAGTTATTCATAGCAAATAACTGTTCATAATTCGCATTAAAAACAACTACTTTCTCCACACCTTCTAATGAAAGTACCGACTTCACCGTAAAGCTTAATAATTCTTCTATTGTTCCGGAGTAATTAAGTTTAGTTTGTTCAATGACGGTATCAGCAACCTCTTCGCCATGCTTAATGAAAGCATTATGCTCACGCTCATAGGTAATATAGGAAATAACCGATGAAGCTACGATAGAAAGCACGAGAATGCCAACTAAAAAATAAATGGTTAGTTGCGATTCAAAGCTTTTTTTTGAAGGTAGTGCTATCAATTAAAATCCGTCCCTTTATATAGAGTTAGTGCTATTTAAGTTTCCGCTTAAATAGTTAACCCAACGTCCTTTTACCAAATTCAACAATTAAGGGTTATGTAGGCTTAAGTCTAGTTGAAAAATAACACTTTGCTATTTTTCTATATTGCCGTCATGCATTAATCAATAAGCACCGTTATAATGGCTAAATAATTTCACTGGAGCTCCCTAATGTCTTGGATTTCAACTAAACCTATTCCTGTCAATGAACGACTAATTGTTGCTTTAGATGTGCCCGATATCCCCAGTGCTAAATCGCTAGTTACATTACTGGGTGACAGTGTCGTGTTCTACAAAATTGGCTTAGAACTATTTATGTCTGGCGATTATTTTGAATTAATAGACTGGCTTAATGAACAAAATAAACGTATTTTCGTTGATCTTAAATTTTTTGATGTGCCTGCTACCGTTGGCCGTGCTGTTAAACAACTCAGCAATAAAAAAGTAGATTTCGCGACCATTCATGGAAACGATGCCATTATGCAAGCTGCTGCAGAACACAAAGGCCCACTAAAAGTGTTAGCTGTCACTGTACTCACGAGTTTGGATCGGGGCGATTTAGACGATTTAGGTTTTCAATGTGATGTTGAAAACTTAGTCACATCACGCGCAAAACGCGCTATTGAACTAGGCTGCGACGGCGTCATTTCATCTGGCATGGAAGCGCCGGGGCTAAGAGAGTCATTAGGCCAAAGCTTCCTCGTTGTATCGCCAGGTATTCGTCCCGTTGATAACCGCCCTGACGATGACCAAAAACGCGTCGTAAGCGTGGAACAAGCATTTCTTAATGGCGCTGATCATATTGTAGTGGGGCGACCTATTCGTGATGCAGCAGATCCACGACAAGCCGCTTTAGATATACAAAGCAGTATTAACGGTGTATTTTGTAGTTAACATTAGTATATGGAGATCAACATGGTAAAAAATATTAACGGTTTTACTCAGCCTATAGCAAAGCTTGTGGAACTTAATACTCAACACTATGACTCACTGATGGCTGCGCAAAAAAAATCCGCAGATGATTACCGACACTTGGTTCAAAAACGCATGGAAAGTGCTTCTGAAATTAAAGACCCAATAGAATTAGCCCGCTTTGTAACAGACCAAATGGCCTTAGCACAAAGTAGTTATGAAAAAATGGTGATAAGCAGCCGCTCCATGTTCGAAGCGATGACTGGTTATAACGCTGAGGTCATTCAATTGTTCCAAGAAAGCACGGCTCAATTAAAAAAAGAGATCGAAAAAGAAACAAGCTCTGTCGGCACCAAAAACCATAATCCACATTAGCTTATAAATAATGTTGCAATGCAATATATTTAAGTATATACTACCCTCAACATAAATAAACTAACTGGAGATTCCATCATGAACGATTTCAACGCATTTGCAGCGCCAATTACTAAACTAATCGAATTAAACAAGTCACAATTTGAAAAACTAGCTGCAGCACAACAAGAAGCGGCTAAAAACTATATCCAACTAACTGAAGCACGCATGAAAGCGGCGTCAGGCATTAAAGATGCAGAAGCACTTAACGCATTCGCTAAAGAACAAGTTGAACTAGCACAAAGTGGTTACGAAAAAGTAGTTGCTGATAGCAAGTCTCTATTCGAAGACACTAAATCTTATAACGAACAAGTATTAAATATCGTTAAAGAAAGCACTGCACAATTTACACCAAAAAGCTAAACAACGTTTTTAACGTATTTTAAAGGCCGCTACCGCAATGGTAGCGGCCTTTTTTTGTGTTCAACACGTAATTTAATAGAAACAACCAATTTTAAAAGTTAAACTACACTTATAGATTACATCTAACAGATATATTAAATTTCAGGAGATACCCAATGGCTTTAATTTCTTTACGCCAATTACTCGACCATGCCGCAGAAAACAACTACGGCGTTCCCGCTTTTAACGCAAATAACATGGAACAAGTTCACGCCGTTATGCAAGCAGCTGATGTCACTAATAGCCCGGTTATTATTCAAGGATCCGCAGGTGCACGCAAATATGCTGGATCTTCATTTTTACGCCATTTAATTATTGCGGCTGTTGAACAATACCCGCATATACCTGTCGTATTCCACCAAGATCACGGTACCAGCCCTGCTATTTGCCAACGCTCTATTCAACTTGGGTTTACCTCGGTGATGATGGACGGATCTTTAGAAGCTGATGGAAAAACACCGAGTTCCTATGAATACAATGTTGACGTGACACAAAAAACTGTTGAAATGTCACACGCATGTGGTGTTTCTGTTGAAGGTGAGTTGGGCTGCCTAGGTTCATTAGAAACTGGTGAAGCCGGTGAAGAAGATGGCGTTGGTGCCGTGGGTAAACTAACACACGAACAAATGCTAACAGACCCTGAAGAAGCGGCCGATTTTGTTAAAAAGACGGGCGTGGACGCGCTAGCCATTGCGATTGGTACCAGCCACGGTGCCTACAAGTTCACCAAACCACCTACCGGTGACACCTTGGCCATTCAGCGTATCAAAGAAATCCATCAACGCATTCCAAGCACTCACCTAGTAATGCATGGCTCTTCTTCTGTACCCCAAAATTGGTTAAAAATAGTTAACGATTTTGGTGGTGACCTGGGCCAAACCTATGGCGTTCCTGTAGAAGAGATTATCGAAGGAATTAAGTATGGCGTACGAAAAGTAAATATTGATACTGATTTGCGTTTAGCAAGCACCGGTTCTATTCGTAAACACTTAACAGAGAACCCTAAAAACTTTGACCCAAGAAAATTCTTAAAAGTGTCAACGAATGCCATGCAAAGCATTTGCGAAGCCCGCATGAGCTCGTTTGGAACAGCTGGTCAAGCCTCTAATATTAACCCAATTAATCTTGAAGATATGGTGACTCGATACGACTCTGGCGAATTAGACCAAATCATCAAATAAGGTCATAATGCTTACATTGTTTTAATGGAAGCATTTTATGTTTAAAATATTGCTAGGAATCGTACTATTATTTGTAGTCGCCCTCATTGGTTTTTTTGTGTTTTTAGGGCCGCCTATAGATCCTGCCTTATTAAAATCGGCTGACTTTACGTATCCCGACAATGGCGCTTCTGCCTGCTCAACTTCAACGTTAACGGGCAAAGCTGGCGCTACTGACGACATTGAAACGAACGTTGGTGTCACATACAACGTTAGAACACCAGCAAATTACAACAAACAATACCCACACCCGCTCATTGTTGTATATGCGCCTGCTGGAACCAGCGCTAACAAGTCGGAACGGCATGTTCATTTAACCCAAGAAGCAACACAAGCTGGCTTTATTATCGCCTATGCAAACAAGTTACGCATGTCACTCAAGGCCATTGAAAAACTCTCCACCATTCCAAAAAGTGTTCAAGAAAAATGGTGTATTGACCCATCTCAAATATACTTTACCGGCCATTCAGATGGTGGAACAATCACAAACGCCTTAACATTTTTACCTGACTCTAAGACCAAACCCACTGCCATTGCGCCCAGTGCCGCAGGTATGGACAAAGAAAGCCTTAAACAATATGCTTGCCCTACACCATTACCCGTGATGGTGTTCCATAATAAAGATGATTCTCATTTTAAAGATTTTGGTCAACAAGCCGCCGATTGGTGGGCAAATTGTAACCAATGCAGTAACGAAAAATCTGAGCCTGACCAATTTGGCTGCCAAACATACCAATCATGCCCCGATTCATCAAAAACGTTTTATTGTGAAGGCCCTGGTAGCCACTCCGTCTGGCCAAACAAAAACACAACGCTTATTAACTTCTTTTTAAATCATGACCATATAGCGCAATGATCCATCATCTAAAGAGCATATTGTATATGGCCATTGCGGGTGGTTTGTTTTGGTTATTCCTGCCTGAAAGATTTACATTCGATTTGCCAATTAAGTTCGCCAATTCAATCACATCTGAAGAAATTGTTAGCCGATTAACGACCGATAACCGGTTTACTATTTCTACATTTGCCGAAAACACCCCCAATGCACGTGCATTAGCTATAACGGAAACTGGCGACCTAATCGTGTCCATTCCTAATGAAGGCACATTAAAACTTATCTACAACGATGCTAATCAAGATAATGTATCCGATGGAAGCAAGCTCTTACTAAAAGACTTAAATAGGCCCCATGGTATTCATTTACATGAAGGCTGGCTTTATATTGCCGAAACGGACGCGATTTTACGCATTCGTTATAATGCCAAAGAACGTAAATTCATTGGAACGCCACACTACATTGTTAGGGATAGCTTTCCTGGTGGTGGCAGTCATTCTAGTCGAACCGTAAAAGTTGGCCCAGATAACAAACTGTATGTCAGTGCCGGTTCAAGCTGTAACGTTTGCAATGAAGAGACGCCAAAACGTGCCAGCATTATGCAATATGACTTAGACGGTAAAAATGAAGTTGTTTACGCAAGTGGCTTAAGAAACACCGTTGGATTTGATTGGCAACCAAACACAGATTTATTGTACGGCGTTGATAATGGTCGCGATATGCTCGGTGACGACCTTCCACCAGAGGAATTAAATCAAATCACCAAGGGTGCGCATTATGGATGGCCGTATGAATACGGTAACAACGTGTCTGATAATGATAAAAAACCACCTGGCTTAAAAACGTCCCCTTCCAGCTACAATTTACCTGCCCACAGCGCACCACTAAGCATACTGTTTTTAAGAAACAACCCACACTTGAAAAATACTGCTTTAGTCGCCTTACATGGGTCTTGGAATCGGTCTGAAAAATCGGGGTACAAAGTTGTTGCATTAACTTTTTCAACGGATGGTGATATTACCGAACATGACTATATAACGGGTTTTGAACGCGATGGAACAGTTATTGGCCGCCCAGTTGATTTAGCAGAAGATAAGCAAGGAAATATTTACTTAAGCGACGACTATACAGGTAGAATCTATAAGATTACTTCAATAAAAAACAATGAGCTACCCTAAGATTATGAACTTTATTAAACCCATGTTACTCGTCACGTTATTAACCTCTTTTCTTATCGGTTGCGGCGATGACACGGCCACATATAATTCAACAAAAAACGCCAAAATTACTGGTGTATTTGGCCTTAAACTAGCTGATAAAGCCCAAGGCTTACCTGAGGGTTACCTTGACGATAACAAAGCGTATGATTTCACCCCAAACCCTGTGCATAAACACTTCAGCTCATATACTATTTCAGTAACACCCAACACACATATGATTTACGGCATCAAAGTGGCAAGCTCTAAAGAGCTGAGCATCGCGAGCTGCAAAGAAAATCGTAACGACATCATTGCGGAAACATTAGCAGCACTGGGCGACATATCAACTCTTAGTGTTAACGAAGATGGCAACCAGTGGAAAATAACTGAAGGTAACAATCGCTCGATCATAATTGAATGCAAACACACTTTAGTGGCAGATTCACACCAGTTAGTCATGACTTACACTGACGCGAAATTGAGCAAGTTAAGCTTTGTTGAATGGAGCAAACATCAGGACGATATAGTTAAAGGAAAGTAACGCTCACTGACATGATTTATGTGTCCAAACCAAGCAAACCACCAACGACCAACTTACCAAATGATGATCATTACAAAGATTTTCCTGAGCATTATTCTGTTAGCAACACTCATCGGTTGCAGTGAGGTAAATGATGAGATTAACGTTGATTTAAATCAAAATTTCATCATAAAAGGTGCTTTCGGTATCAACATTAGTTCGGTTGACAAAACATTACCGGAAGGCTACCTCGTTGAAAACAAGGCCATAACCTTTATTCCTAACAACGTTGATGCACGATTTGTTCAATACGAATATTCCACCACCCCTAAATCCCATATTATTTACGGCATTAAAGCCAAAAGCCCGCGGGAACTACCTACAGACAGTTGCTTAAAGCACCGTAAAAATCTAATCAAGCAAACTCTCGACACACTTGGAGATACGTCTCAGTTAAAGATCACTGAAGTAAAAAACAAATGGAAAATACGGGAATCTAATCAACGAGAAATCACCATCGATTGTGAAATATCTATTTCACCTGAGCACCGACAACTGGTTATGATTCATCAAGATACTGCGTTAAGTGTACTAGCATTTAGAGAATGGCGAAAACGCCAAAAAGATATAACCTTGATCCGGTTCTAATTATTAACACCATGACGCTAACATCTTTGCCCAACATTCGACCCTTCTATTTCTTAGCAGCAAATAAGCCATAACAACCAATGCCGTTATGTAGAACATGGTACTGGCCAAAGCAAGCATGAAAATTTCCACTTTGCACCGAACTTCTTAACCGCAACCAACTCATTATTTTTTCCATCGGATAGGTTAATAACGCGGTGTAATATAAACGTTTCGATGATGGCAATGTATTTTCAGTAATATCTCGGTAGTGAATATCGGCAAAACCACTGTCTTTCATAAATCCCTTAAATTGGCTTGGTGTTGACATGTTTGGCATTGACCATCCATTCAAGACTTTTAATACGTGTTGCCACTCTTTTTCTGTCACTTCTTGCTTGTTAGCAAAGCCGTCGGCCACTGCAAAACAACCGCCCTTCTTAAGCACTCTATAAGCTTCTTTAACAAAGTCGGACTTCTTTAATGCATAACAAATACTCTCTAATCCCCATATGTGATCGAACGTTTCATTAGCGAATGAAGTTTGCGTATAATCTTCTAACTTAAAATTTACAAGGTGATCCACGCCGCGTTTTTTCGCATTCTTGTTCGCTTGATCAATTTGTGTGGGTGAAATTGTGATGCCCGTTACCTTAACCCCAAAGTTTTCCGCTAACCAAATTGAACTACCACCAATACCACACCCTGCATCCAACACATGGTCACCCGGTTTTAAATCCAAATGACTAGCCAGCACTTGATTCATTTCTAATAACGAATCACTGTGCGATTGAGTTTTATCAGACCAAAAACCGTAGTGAATTGCTAAATTTTTACTGTTTAGCCATGACGTCCTATAATCCCAATAACTTTGGTCATAGTAATCAGCAATATCACTTCTTAGGTCTTCTCGGCTATTCGTACGGTGATCAACATCCACCTCTACCACTCTTTTGTTTACGCTCGTTTCAGGCATGGTGTTTAACTGATAGTTAGTGATAATAGATAATACCGAGCAAATTTACCCAGTGTTATAAAGATTAATGAGGTTAATAAATTTAGTTTCACCCAGCCAGCGGCCAAGCAAAGCACATCGCCTATTAACGGCAGCCAGCTAAACAATAGAGAAACACTTCCATATCGGTTAATCGCATTATGTGCTTGATCAAAATATTTCTTATTGAGTTTCTTCGATGACTCAGTCAAAGATGCTATATAGCCGAGGTAATATGTTGTTAACGCACCCAATGTATTCCCCAAGGTCGCTACTAAAACAAGGTATAAACTATTTTCAGGCTCATTCGAAACTAAGTATAGTAATACGGCTTCTGACCCGCCAGGTGCAATTGTAGAGGAAATAAACGCGCTAATAAAAAGCCCAAACGTGCCGTATGCCTCGACCAAACCTTCAAACATAACGGCTGAAACTGTTTACTTTTTAAACCAAAAAAAACAAAACAAACAACTAGAAAAACCCAATATGAACAAGACAAGCATTAAAAGGGTATTTTCAATACTCAAATCCAATTCGTAATCATCTTTATTCAATTGCCCTGAAATGCCGGGAATAGACGGTAAATTTCCATTGCCACCGCCCACTTTAACTTGGGCTTTCATGCCTTTTTCCATATGTTGCGCAAGGTCACAATGGGCTAAATAGGTTTCTTCGGTATTAGGGGTTATAAACGTGCCTGATGTTTCACCATTGCCGTACAACTCAAGATGAAACATACCTTGAGGATGTAAATACGTCGGCAAGCCATGAATCATGAATTGGTGACGAATATCATCTTCATTTATAAACGTAACATTCACGCGTGTACATTTAGGAAAATCAAATTCGTGCTGACTATAACCAAAAATTGTTCCTGGAAATTCCTTGGCGTATTCCCTTCCCGCTTTTATCGTGACATCCATCTCACCCGCTACAGCATCACACCCCTGAGGTAGCTGCTCAAGGTTTTCATTCATTACCATACCCCATTCGCCCATTCGCATAGCATGACTTAGCGATGTAACACTAATCAGTAAAGCAATATAAATAGCTATTTTTACGACCTTATTCACGACCGCTCACCTTTTAACCGAACAGCCATGTCGTGAAAAAAGACATACAACGCATTGAATAACAAAAACAACACGCCAAATAACATACCTAAAACCACAACCAAAACAATGTTTTTAAAGGTACTCACATTTCTCCCTGCAACATCATCCCAATAACCAAACGGATCTGATGCGCTCCACGATGGTAATTCACCTGCGTAATATTCAGGGCTAAAATAAGGCATGATATTTACACCTTCGAGATTTGCCATCGCATTTTTATTCAAGTATTTACGGTATACAATTTGCGACACATTGCCACCAGGGTTTATACCATTCGTTGTAATCGCTCGCTCAGCATGGTCGTGCGTTAACCAAACACCTTCACCATAGCTATGTAGCCCATCATCCTTAGTGTACAAGTCCAAATCTAGCCGCTGCGCAGATGCGAAGTCGTATACATCACGAGTGATGCGGGCAGCCGGATTCACATCAACCCCGTCATAAGCAGTTATGGTCGCTTTATGCCCATGTAAATGAAGTGCTATGACATCAGGCGTGCCATTCAATACACGCAATTTTGTGTGCTGGTTCGGTTCAACAGTAATCAATGACTCGCGCAAGGTATATGGAAATGAACGGCCATTCAACATAAAGTAATCGTCTGTACCATCGGTTATATCGTAGACTCGGTTCATTTTTTTAGCTAACTGGCGCGGGTCATTAGACGTCTGAATCATGTTATTTAATGACGTGTCGATTCCTTGATAATGCAAATCGTACTCTTGCGCATAATCTTCTAACACGGCAACGGAAGGGTGCCTTACCTTGCCCGCGCCCACATTGAATGTTTGCACCCAGTTATTCGGCCTATTTTCTTCTACAACGAAAATACCTTGTAGCCCCATCATCATATGTACTTGAACCTGAACATGACAGTGATACATCATGGTACCAGCATGACGTGGCTTCATTTTGTAGACATGCTGCTCACCCGGCATGGTCATTCTTTCGCTAGTCTGAGGCACACCATCATTATTAGAAAACATGTGGTCCACCCCATGTAAATGAATGCTATGCGGAAAGTAATGCGTATTTTCTAGAATTAACGTGACGTTATCGCCCGCTTCCACACGAATCGGTGCTGAGGGTAATCGTAATAAATGATTAGCCTGTAAGTCATCACGGTTAACCGTCGACATGCCACGGCTTTTAGGTGCGAATACCCAAGCGCCAGGGTTAACCCCAGGAGCAATCTCAAAACCTGGAATAAAGCCTGGACCATCTGGCGAGCGACCATTAAGTTCTGCCACTTCAACCCTAATAATAATATTATCCGGATCACCATCACCATCAAGATCATCTGTTTTAATGACGGCATCGTCCGCTAATTGTGTCTGCATTAGAACAGGCATAATCACGTTATTAGTACCTCGCACAAAAGCCGCCACTTCATAAGGGTTATCTGGATTACATGCATCAGATGCTTGAATCTCCATACCCCCAATCGTGTACTCTTTACGCCACTCGGGATAGTCCTCCTTACACATCACTTGCTCACTTAATTCAACCTTTGGTTTAGTTGTTGGCGGCGCTTCATAACCAGGCATACCCGTATATTCAAAAAACCGGGAATACACAAAGTATGGGTTATATATAAAAAGCGCGATAGTACTGAGTACTACCGCGCTTAAAACCAATCCGATAATTGAGGATTTTTTCATTCTATTCTTTGCCGCTTAACTTAAATAATTAGTCTTCTTTTTTTTCATTAAGAACAACTGGTTTTCTACGTGCCATCCAAATCATAATCACCATAATCACCAAAAATACCGCAATTGGAACTTTTAACGCCGCAGGAATACCACCTGAAGGGTAGCCTACAGAAAAAGGAAAACGTGAAATAAATTTCTCATTTTCGCCTTCAACAACCACATACCCAACAAAATGGCCTTTTTCTAAAAATGCTTGGCTAATTGTCATCGTTCCAGAAGGGTAGTGTTTCGCTGGGATTTCAAAAAACGGTGTTTGTGCCAGTTCTGCTTCATTCACGATACCATCTTCCTCAGTACCTAACGCAGCAACATCAGCTTTAATAACTCTAAAGTTAACCGTCATATCACGAAGCTTACGGTCTACGAAATCTAATACAATAATCGATTTGCCAACTGTTGGCATATCGTCACAAAACTGTTTGGATACGTTGTTTTCAGGCTGGTAACCAGAAAAATTCATCACATAAGGTCCAACACGCAACTTACATTCATTACCTTCGTTCATTACGCCACCATGTGCCCACAACTGGCTTGACAGTGACAATAATGCACACACAACAATCATTCTAAATACAGCAAACATTTACAACCTCCTAATTTATTTTTTATAGGACAGATTATACAGCATCAAGTTCAACTAAATATCCTTTCGAAGAACTAAACACCTATTGCTCAACACTCAAATCGATAACGTTTCAAAGACAACATTCAGATATTTCCTGATGCTTTATATGTATCTATGCGATAATCGCCGTCATCATTTAAGAAGTAGAATTTCAAGTATGTTATTAAGTTATGCTGGGCTATTTGTTGGATTTTGCACGCTTATTATTACAGCAGATTACTTCGTAAAAGGTGCCTCAGCACTCGCTAATAACATTGGCGTTTCGCCTTTAATTATTGGCCTTACCATTGTCGGTTTAGGTACCTCAGCCCCTGAAATGTTAGTCGCGGGCATTGCTTCATTTGATGGTAATACCGGTTTAGCTATCGGTAATGCCATTGGCTCCAATATCGCTAATATTGGCCTAGTTCTTGGGTTTAGCGCTTTAGTCAGCCCGATCTTTATTCAATCATCGTTATTACGTCGAGAGTTCCCAGTATTATTACTTGTATCTGGCGTCAGCTTTTTATTAGTGTTAGATGGCGAGCTATCCAATATTGATGGCGCAATATTAGTGATCGGCTTGATTGCTTTTTTACTTTGGCTTGTCCGCAGCGCTAAAAAAAGCAAAGGGGAATTAGCTGATTCGCTGGAAACGGACCTTAATGATGAGATACCAAGAGACATAAGCACATCAAAAGCCTCTACATATTGCTTACTGGGCATAGTAGGCTTAGTCCTAAGTTCAAAATTACTCGTTTGGGCTGCAGTCAATATCGCCACGCACTTTGGTATAAGCGATCTGGTCATTGGTTTAACAATTATTGCTATCGGCACTAGCCTTCCCGAATTGGCGGCATCCATTACTAGCATATTGAAAAAGGAGCCGGATCTGGCACTAGGTAACGTTATTGGCTCTAATTTATTTAATTTACTCGCCGTACTTTGTCTACCAGGGCTAATCCACCCAGGAGCAGTCGATTCAGTTGTTATAACCAGAGACATGCCTGTGATGCTATTATTGACTTTGTTTCTCTACGCAATTTCATTTGGCTTTGGAAAAGAAGCTTGTATTGGACGCATAAAAGGCTTAATTTTAGCAACAATATTTATAACTTATATGGGCACATTATATTTTGATTCGGTTACCACAACTATCATCTAAATAACTTTCCATACTTATGTCTATAGAATCCTCCGAAGAAGAAAAACTGCATCAACTTGCAATAGCCGTCATTAGGACGGAGGCTGAAGCTGTCGCTAACCTTATTCACAGCATTGATGAAAGCTTTTATAGAGCATGTAAGCTAATTCTTAAATGCCAAGGAAAAGTAGTTGTAATAGGCATGGGGAAATCCGGCCATATTGCTAACAAGATTGCTGCCACATTGGCCAGTACTGGCACGCCTGCCTTTTTTGTTCACCCCGGTGAAGCAAGCCATGGTGATTTAGGCATGATAACCAGCAAAGATATCGCTTTAGCATTATCCAACTCAGGTGAAACTGGAGAGGTGTTATCGATATTGCCCATCATCAAACGATTAGGCGTTCCTTTAATATCTATTACCGGACAGCCTGACTCCACATTGGCTATACAGTCCGATGCACACCTAGATGCGAGCACACATAAAGAAGCCTGTCCGCTTGGCTTAGCTCCCACATCTAGCACGACAGCTGCATTGGTGATGGGTGACGCATTAGCCATCGCATTACTCGAAGCACGTGGATTTACTGAAGAAGATTTTGCTTTATCCCACCCTGGTGGCAGCTTGGGACGTCGTTTATTACTACACGTTTCAGATGTTATGCACACGGGCGATGATATCCCAACCGTGCACAATACTGACTTGATTAGCGTAGCGCTAATAGAGATGACACAGAAAAAACTAGGCATGACAGCTGTGCTGGACGCTAACAATCAATTTGTTGGCATTTTTACTGATGGTGACTTACGTAGAATGCTTGAAGACAACACAGATATCCACTCTACTGTTATTAGCGAGGTGATGACAAAGGGGGGAGCCACCATTACAGCGAATAAATTAGCGGTAGAAGCCATTCAAACCATGCAACAAAAAAAAATCAACGCGCTTTTAGTCACCGACCAAGATAATACGGTCGTAGGCGCATTGAATATGCATGATTTATTAAAAGCAGGTTTATCTTAATGACATTATCTGAAGATTTTATTAAACGAGCGAAAAATATCAAATGCGTCATTTTTGATGTGGATGGCGTATTGACTGACGGTCGGCTTTTTTTTGATTTAAAAGAAAAAGAATACAAATCATTTCATGCGCAAGATGGTCAAGGCCTAAAGCTACTTCAACAGCAAGGCATCAACGTCGCTATAATCTCGGGCCGTTCTTCACCAATTGTTGATACCCGAATGAAAAACCTTGGTATTCATTACGTTTATCAAGGGCAAAAAAATAAAGTCGCCGCTTATAATGATTTGCTTAAAAAACTTAGCTTATCTCCTTCTCAGATTGCACATGTAGGAGACGATTTACCAGACTTAGCCCTGATGAATCGTAGCGGCCTAGCGATTGCCGTTAATGATGCAAACCCCTCCATTATTCCTTACACGCATTGGCAAACATCTCGTAATGGCGGAACAGGCGCTGCTCGCGAAGTTTGCGATGCCATCTTAACGGCTCAAGGATTATTGGCAGATGCCGTACAACCTTTTGTTGATGCATAAGCATTAGTAGGCGTGAAGTATTTAGGTAAAATCACCCTTGCCCTTATCGCAGCTGGTACTTGGTGGTTGGCGTTCATTCAGGAACCTGAACAAACAACAGTTGAAACCAACAAAACACATAAAATTGATTATTACTTAAAACACTTTACTGTGCTCAGCTTAACCGACACCGGCCTACCCAAACAAAAACTCCGTGCGGACTACCTACAGCACTATGTAGATGATGACAGTACTGAACTAACATCACCAACTATTACAATGTACTCAATAGACAAACCGGATTTACACATTAAATCTGACACCGGTTACATTTCATCGGACGGCGAACTCGTCTTGCTCAATGGCGCTGTTAATATCCATCGCGAATCTTCAAAAACCAATGCCGATATGGTCATTGACACCCGTAACCTTAGAGTACAATTAACAAATGATTTCGCAGAAACAGATGAGTTCGTGAACATTGTTTCCGGAAAAAGCACTGTCTCTGGCACAGGGCTACAAGCACACTTTCGTGAACCCATTAAAGTTAAATTACTCGCGGATGTAAGAGGACACCATGACATTAAATAAACACCTTTTCTTATTAATATTAATAATTATTGTCTCGCCTTACAGCTGGGCTCTCAATTCAGATAAAAATAAACCTGTTGAAGTTGAGGCAGACAATTTTAACCTTGACGAAAAAAAGCAAATCACCACCTACACAGGCAATGTTGTTATTACCCAAGGCAGCATGGAAATTAAAGCCAATATCGTTACTATTTATGGTTCTAAAGGTAGTACTGATAAAGTCATTGCTACGGGCAACCCTGTTAAGTTTAAACAGCAACCCGACGGCAACCAAGGGCTTATACGTGGCGAAGCAAACCAATTTGACTATCTCGTAACGAAAGACACGTTAATTCTTATCAAGAATGCGACTTTATGGCAGTCTGGCAATACATTTTCGAGTGATCGAATAATCTACGATAGTAAACATTCTATTGTAAAAGCAGGTGATAACTCATCGGGCTCTAAACGCGTAAAAGTCACTTTGCAACCCGGCAAGAGTGCCCAATGAGCACACTCAGCACCCATGGTATTTGCAAACAATTTAACCAACGCAAAGTAGTCGATGACGTTAGCATAACAATCAACAGTGGCGAAGTTGTTGGGCTGTTAGGGCCTAATGGCGCAGGAAAAACCACCAGTTTTTATATGACGGTAGGTTTAATTAAACCTGATTCTGGCGACATCTTTCTTGACGACCAAAACATAACCAGCGACCCGATGCACATTCGAGCTAAACAAGGCATTGGTTACCTACCTCAAGAAGCGTCTATTTTTAGAAAGCTGTCTGTTGAAGACAATATTCGTGCCGTTTTGCAAATACGCAGTGACTTAACACCAGGCCAACAAGAACTAGTCTTAGATGAATTATTGAATGAATTCAGCATCAATCACCTCCGTTCACAAAGTGCCTTGGCTCTTTCAGGTGGTGAAAGAAGGCGACTTGAAATTGCCAGAGCACTTGCCACAGAACCTCGGTTTATTTTATTAGATGAACCGTTTGCCGGCGTGGATCCAATCTCTGTTATTGATATCCAAAAAATAATACACCATCTATGCGAACGTGATATTGGCGTGTTAATCACCGATCATAATGTACGAGAAACCCTAGGCACTTGTGATCGAGCCTACATTTTAAACAATGGTGCCGTGATTACAGAAGGCTCTGCAAAAGACATTCTTGAACACCGTGAAGTTCGCGATGTTTATCTCGGGCACGAATTTCGCATGTAATTTTCAAAAAAGCTGTACTGCTAGCCGTTTTTTAGTCTAAACTTCAAATATGAGATGTAGATTTATTGTTTATTTTAGAGCCCGGAATTATTGATGAAGCAGTCATTACAGCTTCGAATTGGTCAAAGCCTGACCATGACGCCACAACTGCAACAAGCCATACGCTTGTTGCAACTTTCTACCTTAGAATTACAACAAGAAATCCAGACCGTTCTTGATAGCAACATGATGCTAGAAATTCCTGATGAGGAATCAACAAAAAAAGAACAAGACAATACTGAAAAAAACGCATCACCTGACGAAAAAACCAGCGAAGGGTCTCAAGAACAATTACCTGATGAGCTACCCATAGATTCTACCTGGGATGATGTATACGACTTAACCGGGCAAACGGGGGCAAGCCAAAACAGCGACGCCATAGCAGTTGACCCTGGCAGCATTAATTCTGCTACTGAAACGTTACAAGATCACTTATTGTGGCAGCTAGAGCTATCTAATTTTTCTGAGAAAGATCGCGCGATCGCCTTATCCATCGTTGACGCTATAGATGACGATGGTTATCTAAAATCTTCTCTCGAAACGATTCATGAAGACCTCGTTGACCACCTGGAAGATTTGGAACTGGATGAAATGGTGGCCGTCCTACATACAGTCCAATCGTTTGACCCACCAGGTATTGCGGCCTGTAGCTTACAAGAAAGCCTTCTACTTCAACTTAAATTATTGCCTAGCCAAACGCCTCTTTTATCCACCGCTATTGAATTGGTCGAAGATCACATCGCCGCATTGGGGAGCCAAGACAGCAGTAAAATAAAGCGACTAATGAATATTGATGACGAAACGCTCACACGAACGCTCACGCTCATTCAAAGCCTTAACCCACGACCTGGGTCAGTTATAGAACCCGCAGATACCCAGTACATAGCACCCGATGTGTATGTGCGAAAAGTTAAAGGCTTATGGCAAGTATCTCTAAATGGTGATGTAACAAAAGCCATTAGAATTAACCCTTATTATCAATCTTTAATAAAACGTGGTGACAAAAGTAAAGACGGTCAAGCCATGAAGGACCATTTGCAGGAAGCCCGGTGGTTCATTAAAAGCCTTGAAAGCCGACATGAGACATTGATGTTAGTGTCCCAAGAAATTGTACGTCGGCAACAGGGGTTTTTAGACCACGGCGCTATCGCCATGAAACCATTAGTTCTACGTGATATAGCTGAAACTGTTGAAATGCACGAATCTACTATTTCGCGTGTAACCACTAACAAATATATGCACACACCCAATGGCGTGTTCGAATTAAAACATTTCTTTTCTAGCCATGTGTCCACAGATACCGGTGGAGAGTGTTCGGCCACAGCGATCAGAGCACTCATTAAAGAACTTGTTAGCAGTGAAGACCGAAAAAAACCTCTCAGTGACAACAAAATCGCCGCTATACTATTAGACAAGGGCATTAATGTCGCCAGGAGAACCATCGCGAAATATCGCGAATCAATTTCAATACCACCCTCAAGCCAAAGGAAAAGAATTCTTTGACTTTTTTTAAACTCTAAAAGGAGAGAAGTATGCAGCTATCCCTATCTGGACACCACGTAGAAATAACAGATGCAATACGAGATTACACGAACAGTAAGTTCGATAAAATTAAACGTCACTTCGATAAAGTTATTGATGTTCACGTTATCCTTACAGTAGAAAAAGCAGAGCAAAAAGCAGAAGCGACCATCCAATTAAATGGTAGTAAGATTTTCGCTGAAGACACTCAAGAGAACATGTACGCGGCTATCGATAGCCTCGTAGACAAATTAGACCGGCAAGTTAGAAAATACAAAGAAAAATCAACTGCCCACCGTTAACCATTATCGCCGGCTCAACAGCCGGCTTTTTTTTATGAAATTAATTATTGTTAGTGGCCTATCAGGCTCAGGTAAAAGTGTCACCCTTGACACCTTAGAAGATTGTGGTTTTTACTGCACAGATAACTTACCTGTCGCCTTATTGCAAAATTTTGCCCATTTACTAGAAGATTCCGAACTGCCAATGTTTCAACGTGTTGCCGTCGGTATCGATGCGCGAAACGAAACGGCATCATTACGTCGCTTTGATGACTTTATGCAACAGCTGCGAAACGCAGGCATAAGTTATGAAGTCATTTTCTTACGTGCCGATAAAAACAGCCTTCTAAAACGCTTTAGCGAAACCCGTAGAAAACACCCACTAACTGGAAACGATACATCATTGGACGAAGCTATCGAGTTAGAGATTGAACGCTTATCTCCAATCGCAGATCATGCCAGTATTCAAATAGATACAACACAGACCAACGTGCATCAGCTTCGGGACTTGGTGCTAGAACGCATTGGCCACAAAAGCCGCCACACACTATCATTACAAGTCATGTCTTTTGGCTATAAACATGGTGTTCCGAATGATGTGGATTTTGTTTTTGATGCTCGGTGTCTGCCAAACCCTTACTGGGAACCCAAACTGCGGCAATTCACTGGGAAAGATGACGGTGTCATCACATTTTTATCAAATAACGAACTCGTTCAACAATACTTAAACGATACCGCCGACTATTTGAAAAAATGGATACCACGCTTTTCGAACTCTAATCGTAATTACTTATCCATCGCTATTGGCTGCACTGGAGGACAACACAGATCTGTGTTCTTGACAGAACAACTCACTAAATTGCTCCAAAGTGACAACTTAAGCGTTATTGGTAGGCACCGAGAACTGCCATAAATTAACGACTAAATATAGTGGCGCGCAGATTTACGTATTAGTCTAAAATATCATTAGTTTAGCAGCCTAATTGCCGATTAATATGCCCGCATCTGCACAACAGCACGAAAACACCCACGAACATCTTCGTCTACTTGCCGACAGTTTAGACAGTGGCGCCCTTTCGCTAGTTAAACAACAAATCAATGACTTGCACTCTGCTGAGATTGCCAGTTTATTAGAGTCTCTACCACAAGAAAACCGCTTAATTGTTTGGAAGCTGATTGACCCTGAACTAACAGGTGATATTTTAGTGGAAGTTAATGATGAAGTTCGTTCAGGCTTGATTGAACAAACGGATGATCAAAGCCTCATTAGCGCAGCCGCTTCTCTTGAAACAGACGATCTAGCGGATATCTTTAACGACCTTCCAGATGTTGTTTTACATCAAGTCGTTCGCTCCATGTCTAATCAAGACCGTCGACGGCTACAGTCTGTTATGGCGTACGATGAAAACAGCGCGGGTGGTTTGATGAACCTCGACATGATTTCAATTCGCCCCAATGTTAATTTAGATGTAGTACTTAGGTATTTACGTCAACGAGGCGAACTTCCTGACAACACTGACAAATTATTTGTTGTCGATAAAGATGACCAGTTTATTGGCATACTCAACATCTCTGATTTATTAACTCAAGACAGCAAGAAATCTGTCTCTGATGTCATGTTGACCGAAGAAAAAGCGCTGAACCCCTTGCTATCGAGTAACGATGTGGCTTTGTTTTTTGAGGATTACAACCTTGTATCTGCCGCCGTAGTAGATGATGACAATCAACTAATAGGTCGTATTACCGTTGATGATGTTGTTGACGTTATTCGTGATGAAGCTGATAGATCTATCCTAAACATGGCTGGCCTTGATGAAGATGATGATATGTTCGCACCCATCGTACGCAGCGCAAAACGACGTGCTTTTTGGTTAGGTATCAATTTATTTACCGCCTTTCTTGCTGCTTGGGTCATTGATTTATTTAGTGCCACGATAGAACAAATTGTTGCCTTGGCAGTACTAATGCCTATCGTTGCTAGCATGGGCGGCATCGCGGGCAGTCAAACGCTGATGCTCGTCATTCGCGGGATGGCGCTCAACCAAATTGGTAAAACCAATGCACGTTGGCTGTTATGGAAAGAGTTAGCCGTTGGCGCATTAAATGGCTTGTTATGGGCCAGTGTTGTAGCGCTTATTACTGGTTTTTGGTTTCAAAGCACGTCTTTAGGCTTATTAATTGCTGCCGCCATGGCTACAAACCTTATTGCAGCGGCCTTAGCGGGCGCAACTATTCCAATGATTTTGAAACGCATCAACATTGACCCTGCATTAGCCGGTGGTGTTGTCTTAACCACAGTTACTGATATTATTGGTTTTGCTTCATTTTTAGGATTGGCAACTATTTTTCTAATTTAACGAACCAATAAAATGCCCTAACTGCCCGCCAACGTCATTTCATTAATAAGAATTGAACCACACCGTGTATTCCCCCTTAGATCAATATCGTTACCAATAGCAGTGATAGATTGATACATATCTAATAAATTGCCAGCAATCGTCACCTCTTCAACTGGGTATTGTATTTCACCATTCTCCACCCAAAAACCAGCCACACCGCGTGAATAATCTCCGGTTAAAGTATTAACACCCATGCCCATCATTTCTGTCACTAATAAGCCCGTGTTCATTTCCTGCAGCATTCCTTTAAAATCCAAATCGCCAGACTCTACCGTTAAATTACGCACGCCACCTGCATTTGCCGTTGTTGCCATACCCAGTTTTTTGGCTGAATAATTACTAAGCAAATACCCTTGTAAAATACCATTTGACACAATATCTCGAGTAACCGTAGCGACACCTTCAGCATCGCACACAGCACTGCCCATCGCCTTCTTTAAATGGGGCTGTTCGTGAATACGAACAAAATCAGGGAATATGCTTTTTCCAAGACTATCTAACAAAAAAGAAGATTTTCTATACAAACTTCCCCCTTTTATTGCAGAAATAAAATGCCCTATTAATCCGCCACTTACATCAGGGGAAAACAATATTGGACACTTTCGAGTACCAATTGCACGCGCGCCTAAACGTTTTAGTGTTCTTTCGGCCGCTTTTTCACCCACACCTTTAGCAGATTCTAGATCATTGGCATGTCGAGCCGAACTGTACCAATAATCGCGCTGCATACCTTCAGCCCGCTCACCAATCACAGAACAACTCAAACTGTGCCTACTCGATGGATAGCCATGCATAAAGCCATGGCTATTGGCAAACACGCGAAGTCCTTCAAATGTTTGAATCCCAGCGCCTTCTGAATTCGTTATATCATCATGGTACGTTCGCGCAGCATCTTCACATTCAATCGCTATATCAATCGCTTGTTCTGCTGATATATCCCAAGGATGGTGCAAAGATAGGTCGAAAAAATTAGTTGCCATTAAGGACGTATCAGGCAAGCCTGAAAACTTATCAACTTCGGCATGTTTAGCGATCGAACAAGCTGCCGTCACCATAGATTTAATTGATGATGGTTTTAAATCGGAAGAACTAGCAGAGCCTTTTTTATGGCCTATATGAACCGTTATACCCAGCCCTTGGTCTTTATGGTGCTCAATGGTTTCCACGTCACCCAATCTTGCATTAACTGAAAGCCCTTGGCCAATATTAAGACCTACTTCAACTTCATCTGCCCCTTGTTTTTTTGCTTCGAGCAATACATCAGAGCATATGTTTTTTAATCTATCTAGCTCTGCTGGGTCGGCATATACTGACTTAGGCATTAGCTGTCCCTCCAACTGTCATGCTATCAATTTTTAATGAAGGCTGCCCAACACCAACGGGAACACTTTGTCCTTCTTTACCGCACGTTCCAACACCGCTATCGAATGCTAAATCGTTCCCTACCATGCTGACTTTCGTTAACACATCTGGTCCGTTTCCAATTAACGTAGCGCCCTTTACTGGCGTGGTTATTTTGCCGTTTTTAATCAAATATGCCTCACTAGCAGAAAACACAAACTTACCGGACGTAATATCTACTTGCCCACCACCAAAATTAACCGCATACAACCCTTCTTTTACTGATGAGACTATGTCACCTGGGTCGTCTTTTCCAGCCAACATATAGGTATTAGTCATTCGCGGCATAGGCAAGTGTGCATAGGATTCCCTACGGCCATTTCCCGTTGATTTCTGCCCCATCAAACGTGCGTTCATCTTATCTTGCATATAGCCTTTCAACACACCGTTTTCAATTAAGGTCGTGCATTGGCTAGGCACCCCCTCATCATCTATTGTCAAAGAACCACGCTTATTCTCGGGTGTCCCATCATCTACAATCGTACATAACGGCGAAGCCACTGTTTCGCCAATTCGGTTACTAAATGCTGAGCTGCCTTTGCGGTTGAAATCACCTTCTAACCCATGCCCTATTGCCTCATGCAATAAAATTCCAGGCCAACCTGAGCCTAATACAACCGTCATTGTGCCTGCAGGTGCTTCTACCGCTTCTAGATTAACCAAGGCTAATCTGACTGCCTCTCGCGCATAACTCATGGCTTGATCATCGCTTGTAAAGAATTCATACCCATGCCGACCACCGCCGCCTGAACTCCCTTGTTCGCGACGACCCTTTTCTTCGACAACGACCGAGATATTCATTCTTACTAACGGTCGCACATCACTATTTAGACTACCATCTTCTGATGCAACCAATATCGTCTCATGCACACCAACTAAACTAACAATCACTTGTTCAACACGTGTATCAATTAAGCGCGTTTGGCGGTTTATCGATTGAAGTAGCGACACTTTATCTTCTTGCGTCATTGATTCAAGTGGATCAACTGCCTGATAACGTACAGGCGCAATTAGCCGTTGTTGTGGTTTTATTATTCCAGACTGACCACTCCTAGCAATAGCGCGGACATTTTTTGCTGCGTCTAACAACGTAGGTAGCAACAGCTCTTCACTATAGGCAAAGCCTGTCTTTTCACCACTCACCGCACGAAGGCCAACGCCTTGTTCAATATTGTAATTTCCTTCTTTAACAATGCCGTCTTCAAGCACCCACGACTCACTTCGTGAAGACTGAAAATATACATCGGCTTGATCAATTGAGCTGGATAATAAACCGCCCATGACTTGTTCGATGTCATCCACTGTCATACCCACGGGTTGAAGAATCGTACTTTCTGCTTGTTGAATTAAATCAGTCATTTACCTTCTCTTTAACGTGTATTCAAAACGCCCATGCTTAATAGCTGGGAAGTTTGTTCTAATTTTATCTTGCTTGGCTTTATCTATTTTGGCAATGACGATATCAGGGCCAACTGTCGCTTCAGCCAACACCTCACCCCAGGGGTCAACAATCATACTATGCCCGTATGTTTCTCGACCATTTTCGTGTTGCCCGCCTTGGTTGGGTGCAATCATATAACAGGCGTTTTCTACCGCTCTTGCACGACACAGCAGTGACCAATGATCGCCCCCCGTCTCTTTAGTAAACGCAGATGGCGCAACCATAATATCTGCGCCTAGCAACATCATCCCTCTATAGTGCTCTGGAAACCTCAAGTCGTAACAAATGGACAACCCAATAGAACCAAAAGGCGTTTCAATTACAACAACGTGATCACCCGCAACGAAAGAATCTGACTCACGGTAGCGATGGCCTGTGCCAATCATATCTACATCATACAGGTGTAGCTTATTATACTGAGCGACCTGTTCACCATTCGCATCGTACACCAAACAAGCTGATAAGGCCTTATTGTTATCAGCGGATTGTATAGGAATAGAACCGCCTATAAGCCACACATTATATTGGCGAGCCAACGTTGCCATAAATTGTTGTATCTCACCAGAGCCTACATGCTCAGCACAGTCTATTAATTCACTCGCTCTGTTCGCCATTAAGGCAAAGTTTTCTGGTAGTACAATTAATTGCGCACCTTGATCAACGGCCTGCTTTGTTAGGCGCTCAACCATCTGTAAATTCTTTTTCACATCGGCGGATGATACAAGCTGCACACCTGCCACAATAAAGGTATTGTTTTTTTTCATTGAACTGGCGCTAATAACTCTGCTTTCTTGCCTGTACCAGAATCACTACCTAAAACACCAAATACAGGTGATAAAAAATCACCCATAATACCGAATACTTTTCCACCCGGTTTGCTGAGTTGTTTTATAACAGGGTCATCCCAACTACCCGTTACCCTATACTGATAACCCGCTAGCTTATTGACAGTTTTACCGGCAATTTTTTGCACCAAATAAATAGCTGCACCGACGACTGGGCCGCCCGCTAAAGCGCCGGCGATTGGTAGGCTTTCTGTGCTTTTAGGGGTCACTGTAATCAATTGATCATAATCTTCTTTACCTAACCCCACACGCCCAACAATATCGAGACGGGAAGATGGGCTTTCAAGATACAAATTATTCGTTCGTGCATCACCGTTAACAAGAATAAAGCGCCCTTTAATCTTATCGAACCCAAGTCCTGTTTGAACCAAATCGCTAAAATCCAACTGCACGCGTCGTTTAAGTGTATCTAACCCTAGCAAACCAAATACGCGCCCTAAGCCGGGTTCAACATTTAACAACCGCCCTTTCCCTGATTTAACTGTTGCAAATCCATTAAGAAAATCCTTGGAAAATTCTTGTGGTGCACCCGGCCAGTTTAAATCAAAATAAATATCTGACGGCGCGCCATTCAAATCACTTAATATGCCCACATCTTTTAATAAATCACCTAAAGACTCACTTTTTAACTGACCCGTAAGGCCTGTAATAGAATCGTTACTACTCTTTTCCCAAGCCCCTTTTGCAGTAAACAAGTCGCGTGCTGATTTTAAATCAAGCTGTTGAATAATAAGACCGTTTGTTTTCTGACGTAACTTCATCGTTAACGAACCTAAATCAGCATCACCAACAAAAAATCGTTTAGCATTCACATCAAGGTTAGGGAAGTCTTTTGGCTCAACATCTATCGCTAAACTGCCTTTTGTTTGACCTTTTTTTAGTTTAGGGAGAGATAACCTGACAAGATTCAAACGAACTAGAGCGCCTAATGTCAGACCATCTGGAAGGTAAAACTCACCATCTAATAACTGGTTTTTAACTTGACCTTGCCAGGCTGATCGTTTTCGGCTCGCTTTTAGAGTAACGTCTTTATACGTTTTATCAGACCACACTATCTTGTCGATATGAACATCGATACTGTTAACGCCCTTATTATTATCATTTTCTCCATAGTTAACATCGCCTAGCGCTTTTTGCCAGCTAGGAACATTTAGCTCATTAATTTGGCCACTTATTTTAATACCTGAATGTGTTGGAACTGCTAGTGGCATTTGTCCAAAATTTATACCTGCCTTGCTTAACGACAATGGCTTATTTTTATCCTGATTAAATACAAAAACACTGTTTATTTTGCCTCTGTAATCAACGTCAACCCGTATTGGCGACTCACCTAACACTGTCTTAATATTTAGATAACTAACATCATTTAATGCTTTCCCAACAGGTTCGGGATAATCTATTGAAATACCATCAAGATTTGACTCAAGGCTTAACACTGCCGCGCTATTTGTAGACAAACCATCTCGAGGTACTTTAACTGTTAACTGTGCGGTACTTTTACCCGATATATTCGCCCACACGTTAGATGGATATTTAGCCGCTAACGTTTTTGTTTTTATATTGCCTTTAGCTGAAATTATTGTATTTTTTTGATCTGAGTAAATATCTATAAGAACAGACTCACCTAAAACTTTACCTTTTATTGATGTCGCACTTAAACCTTGTGCAGCGTATAAAACCTCCCCATTCAACGACGTCACCGATTCACCCAATTCCGGAAATGTTAATTTACCATCCCTAATTGAAGCTCGTGCTTTCACATCCGCTTTTAGACCTTTTCTTAAGGGGATTTTAATATCTAACGTGACATCAGCTAGACCAAACACTTCGCTGTGCTCGGTTAAACCATCAACACTTTGTTTTAAAGGTGATTGTCTAAAAAAGTCATATAAACCAGGCAGCTTATCTTTTATCACACCGGAAACTGACAAATAACGATCTTTTGCAAGGTCAGGCACTTGAATTTTTGCATGCTGTATTGCATTACCAGCAACAGCGCCTTTACTAGATACTATTGTCATTCCTTCATTTTTAAACTCAACTTCAGCCGCTACATCTAAAAGCTTCGGCCAACCATCAGCATAATGCAAGTTAACCTGTTTTGTATTGAATAGCACTTGAAATAAACCTTCTTTATTCTTAAACGGAAAATCCTTTAAAGCACCTTTTAGCAATACGCCACCACCTGTTGTTTGCCCGCCTTTAAAGGCACTATCTAACCAACCCACAGCACCATCACCCATAATCCCCACAGGTAAGTACTTTGACGTATGTATCGCATCGGCCGCCCCAAAGTTTGATTCTAGCTCCAATAACACAGGCTTACCTTCAGCTGGAATAACCGATGAAAAGCGTGTTGTCGTGGCAATATGAGGTGTCTCAAGCTTTATTTCATCAGACATCAACCGCCACCCACCTGAATCATAAGACCATGCAAGCCGCCCACTTAGCGCGTCCACTAATAACGGATCTCTAAATAATTTTTTAAAATAGACCGATCCTTTCCGCGTATTAACATCTAACCAACCCTCAGCTTTACTTGAACAGCCCCTGCTACTAAAGTTCTTTATGGCCGGCATGTTATCCAAAGCCTCATTAGCGAATCCGTCCAGCTGCCCACAACCTGCCCACGCATCACCACCTTTATGTTTTGCAAACGAGAAGTACGCATTTTTCAACAGTCCTGAAGGGTTAAGTTTTTGTATCAACGCATAGTGGTTTTTTTTTAATAATTTAGATTGTTTGAGAACCGTTGATACGGCTTGAATATCTATACCATCTGCCGTTATATTCATCAACGTATCAGTATCACTTACTTGTTCATATTGAACACTAAATTGGCTTTTTTCTTGCTGTACCTCGTTAGTTTTGAATACAAATTCATTCGCTTTTAACTGCCACCCATAAGCCAGCTTTTTCCAATCGAACAAACCACTAATATTTTGAACCGTCAGGTTAGTCTGCTTTTGAACCATTTGAACTTCATCAACATGAACGCGGCCTCTAACGCGGCTCAATTCGGCGGCATCCCATTGGCTCCAAATTTCCACATTTCCAACACCTTGGTTGATTTTAAATTCATCAATATCTAATCGCTGCAACACTTCCGATAATTGAATTTGTTCTGTTTGCAAATATCCATCCGCTTGCCAGTCTGTCGTTGAGAGGACATCACCTTTAACTACAATTGACAACACAAAGTCCTTACCAATCTTATCAGGTAGTGACGCGGCTATTTTTAAACGGTGTTCTTCGTTAATATTTTGAAAAACAATATGCGCGTTGCTTAGATGAATGTCTTCTTCATCATGCAAATCATCTTTCCAGATAATTTGGCTGTCAATCACTTCAAATAAACCATCTTCTAGCAACCATGAAAAATCGCCCGATGAACTGTCATTTTCTTCATCTGAGAAACCCACAATTGACACATGTCCATCGGCAAATCGTTTAATCGAAATACCTGTATTAACGATGGTAATTTTATTCGGCGTAATATTTCCCTGTAAAACGCCTAATGGATTCATCGACAAGCGAATTTCGCCGATGCTTAGTGTATTTGTTTGCTGCTTTAACTCATCTAACGTTACATCTTTAAGACTTAGCTGTGGGCTAAATCCGTCCATTCTTGCCGTCATCGTGCCGATATTAACCTGGCCACCTATTTCTTCACTTAAATACGATTCAAGTTCAGTTTTATACGCTGGCACTTGTGTAGAAAAAAACCGTGCAACCACAACAAATAAGGCGAGTATCACAAGACTCACAGTAAAAACCCATAACAATGAATGACCGAATAAGCGGGCCTTACTCATAACTAGCTCTCATTATTTATACCAAAACCACATCGTATTGTTCTTGAGTGAATTGATCTTCAGCCCTAAATCTAATAGGTATCCCCACAAAAGACTCAAGATCAGCCAAGGTGCTCGATTCTTCATCTAGCAGCATCTCAACCACTTCATTGGACGCCATAACCAGCAATTCTTTTGCTTCATATTGGCGTGCGTCACGCATAATTTCACGAAATATCTCATAACACGTTGTCTCAGGGGTTCTGACTGTCCCCCGCCCAAAACATGTGCCACAAGGCTCACACATAATCCTTTCTAAGCTTTCACGGTTTCGTTTACGCGTCATTTCAACTAAGCCTAATTCCGACACGTTACTAATGCTGTATTTAACGTGATCTTTTTCCATCGATTTTTCTAGCGCCGATAAAACAGACTCTTTATGACTCTCATTTTCCATATCAATAAAGTCAATAATGATAATGCCACCAAGGTTTCGAAGGCGTAATTGACGCGCCGTTGCTTGAGCTGCTTCCAAATTCGTTTTAAAAATAGTTTGCTGTTGATTTCCACGACCGACAAAACTACCTGTGTTTACATCGACTGTTGTCATTGCTTCAGTTTGATCAAAAACCAAATGCCCGCCTGATTTGAGCTGAACCTTTCTTCCCAACGCTTTTTCAATTTCGTCTTCAATGCCATAGATATCAAATAAAGGACGGCTGCCTGCATAGAGTTCAATCAATGGCTTAACATCCGGCATAAATTTTTCTGCAAACTCAATCATTTTGTCGAAATTTTCTTTCGAATCAATTTTTATTTTAGAGACCGAAGATTGGTACCAATCACGTAGAACCCGAAGCGTTAAAGGTAAATCCTCATAGACTAACCCAACATCTGCCTCTTTAATTTGTGCATTCAATATCTCCCATAGTTTGTTCAAAAACAGCATATCAGCGCGAATATCTTCTCCATTTACACCGTCTGATGCTGTTCTCGCTATATAGCCGCCATCATATTCTTGGTCTTTAAACACCTGCATAATCGCCAGTAAACGCTCCCTTTCTAGTTCATCATCTAACTGAACTGAAAGCGCTAGTTTGTCAGAATGTGGGAGGAATACTTGGTACCGCGATGGAATCGCAATATTCATTGTTAACCTAGCACCTTTGGTACCTAGCGGTGCTTTTAAGACTTGAACAACAATGCATTGCCCTTCGCGTAAAACTCGTTCTATACCTTGTTCTTCTGACAGCGATTCACCATTCACAAGGACATCTGATGCATGTAAAAAACCGGCCCGTTCAAGACCAATCTCCACAAAGGCGGCTTGCATGCCCGGCATAACTCGGCACACCTTACCTTTATAAATATTACTGACCATGTCTCGCTTACGCTGCCTTTCGAGGTTTAATTCTTGTAACACGCCATTTTCAACCACGGCTACGCGTGTTTCAGGTGGGGTTACATTGATTAGAATCTCATCACTCATTATATTTCCAAACCATTCGTTATTTAGTTATGATAGAGGCTTATTTACCAAGCATACCCATTTGCTCATGAAAAACATTATTACAGCTGGAATTTTACTCCTATTACAAGGGTGTTTTTATCAATCTGTAGATGAAACTGATATAAAACTTGCTAATGAAAAATGTAAAGATAATAACGGTGTTAAAACCATCACCATCTATGCAGGTGTTAGCACGGCCGTCGAATGTAAAGATGGCATTACACAAAGCTTTTCACCAATAGCCAAAGAGTTAGACATTAAAAATAAAGCAGGTAATTTAGCTACAAAAAAGTAACATTACGCTGAATAGAAGCCCGCATTTTTTAACAATTGATTCGTTTCAAAAATAGGCAAACCCATAACACCTGAGAAACTGCCTTCTATGCGTTTTATAAACAGAGCCGCTTTACCCTGAATAGCATAAGCCCCTGCCTTCCCATTTGATTCGCCCGTAGCCCAATACTCTTCAAAATCCACATCAGTGATGGTAGAAAATGTCACTTCATTTTCACTGACAATACACCTTTCTTTCGGCCCAAGTAACGCAACAGACGTTAAAACCGTATGCGTTTTTCCCGACAGTTTCATTAACATATCATGCGCATGCTCTTTATCAACAGGTTTGCCCAAAATCTCATTACCAATAATTACTGCCGTATCTGACCCTAATATCAACACATTATTTAGTTGATAAAACTTGCCTGCAGCCTGTGCTTTTGCCAATGCAAGCCTACTAACGTAAGTCCTTGGTTCTTCGTCAGCCATTGGCGTTTCATCAATGTCGACAGCTTTAATCTCAAAATCCAAACCCATTTGTAAAAGTAGCTCGGATCTTCTTGGTGATGCTGATGCTAATACCAATTTCATACATTATTCTCGATGGTAGGGATGGTTATTCATTAAGCTCCAGCCCCTGTACAACTGCTCAGCCAAGATAACTCGAACCAACGGGTGTGGAAACGTTAATTCAGATAAACACCATGTGTCATTTGCCCGCTTCAAACACGTATCAGACAAACCATCTGGGCCGCCGATCAAAACGATAACATTCTGATGTATGCCTTGCCAACTTTGTAATTTTTGAGCCAAATCTGCAGTGGACCATTGCTTTCCAGTAATTTCTAACGCAACAACAAAGTCACTCGGCTTGATTTTATCGAGTAAGCGCTTACCTTCATCTTCAATAACACGCTGAATATCACTTTGTTTGGAGCGCTTTCCAACAGGCAACTCAACAACATCAACGGAGCATTCTCTTGGCATTCTTTTTCTATATTCTTCGAACCCAAGCGACACCCATTTCGGCATTTTTTGGCCTACCGCTAATATCTTAAATTTCATCGCTAAATGATAACCTAACCGACATAAAAAAACGGCTCAATCGAGCCGTTTCATTTAAATTTTATTGATCAAACCTATCTAGCATTTATCGGTGTTAATGTTATTTCAACGCGTCTATTTTGAGAACGACCTTGTTTCGTTGCATTACTAGCAATCGGGTGTTGTTCTCCATACCCCATCACTCTGAAACGTTGAGCAGCTACATTTTGTGAACCTAAATATTGCGCGACACTTCGTGCGCGTTGCTCAGACAACCCTTGGTTATATGATGCATCACCAACGCTATCTGTATGCCCTACAACAGTCACTGTCGTATCTGTATATTCATTCAAAATAATAGACACAGAATCTAACACTTGATAAAAGCCTGCGTTTATATCAGCACTTGCTGTACGAAAAGTAATATTACCTGGCATATTTAATACAAGGTCGTTACCAACTCTACTAACACTAACGCCGGTACCTTCTAAGCGCTGTCTTAATTTTGCTTCTTGAACATCCATATAGTAGCCAATGCCGCCGCCTGTTGCAGCACCTAATACAGCACCTTTTAATGCGGTTTTTCTATCGCCTCTCATGGCACCAATAATGGCACCTGCTATTGCACCTGTTCCTGCGCCGATGGCCGCCTTACTTGTTTGCTGTTCTTGCGTGTAAGGGTTAACGGTTGTACAACCAACAGCTGACGTAACCAAACCAATAAGAAGCAGTTTTTTAAGATGGTTAGTGTTAATCATTTTTAATTCCTCTTGTCTTGTTAATTTTGTTAGCCTAAGTGTAGCGAGTTTATATGAATAAAATATGAACTGGTTCAAACACTTGCTAACTAATAAGTTCTTCAGCTTCACTCACCGACCAAAGTTTTTCCAATTGGTAAAACTCTCTTACTTCAGGACGAAGCACATGAAGCACTACATCGCCTAAATCTACTAACACCCACTCACCTGCATCCATACCTTCAACGCCAAGCGGCTGAATACCTTTTGCTTTGGATGCAATCACCACCGACTCAGCCAATGACTTTACGTGTCGACTAGACGAGCCCGTTACAAAAAACATATCGTCGGTAAAAGAACACCTATCTCTCACATCAAGCATGGCAATATCTTTACCTTTCATTTCTTCAAGCGCATTTTTAACAATGCTAATTAATTGTTTACTCATTTGTATTAACGTACCTTTATGTATTCAGTTGACCTGTGTGTACAAGTTTTTATTACTTATTTCAGCCCAAACAACTGGCGATAGTAAATGCTTTGCTGATTGACCTTGTTGAACTATTGCGCGTATTTGCGTGGCTGATATATCGATAGGGGTAACATCTTGCCGATATATTTTACCATGAGTGAGTTTTTTTAGCTCAGCCTTGTCAAATGTCCGATGCTTCTCCACAACCTTGATGACTGATACGTCCCATTCATTATCAAACCCTGCTCGGTCTGTCACCACAATATGCGCCAGGTCTAACAAGTCAGTCCAACGGTGCCATTGAGTTATGCCATTAAAGGCTTCCATACCCAATATTAACGCCAGGCTTTGTCTCGGTTTGTTTTGTTTAATTTGGAATAAGGTATCTACCATATAACTGGGGCCTGAACGATGCATTTCGCAATCATCCGCTATTAGTTTCTCTTCATTTTCCGTTGCTAATGTTAGCAATTCAAAACGCTGCTCCATAGACAGCACAGGTTGTCTTCGGTGCGGCGGCCGAGCAGAAAGAACCATCCGCACCTCTTTCATGCCTAGCGTTTGTTGAATTTCTATCGCCGCATTAATATGACCTAAATGAATCGGGTCAAACGTCCCACCATATACACCGATAAGGTCGACCATCATTATTGGCGAATGTGCCCCTCACCTAACACGATGTATTTTTGAGTAGTTAAGCCTTCAAGCCCAACCGGTCCACGCGCGTGTAGTTTATTGGTACTAATACCAATTTCGCCACCTAAGCCGTATTCAAACCCATCCGCAAATCGTGTGGATGTATTAACCATCACAGAACTAGAGTCCACTTCACGTAAGAAACGCATCGCAGTTGAATGATCACTCGTCACTATTGACTCGGTATGGCCAGAACTATGATGATGAATATGCTCCATCGCTTCATCAATACCACTGACAACACGAATGGATAAAATGGGTGCCAAATATTCTTCATCCCAATCTTCATCTGTTGCTTGAACACAATGCTGTAAAATTTCGCAGGTTTTCTCGCAGCCCCTTAACTCAACGTGTTCAGTTTTATATAAAGCCTCGAGCGCAGGTAATACTGTTGCTGCAACATGTTTAGACACCAGTAATGTTTCCATCGTATTACAGGTACCATAACGTTGTGTTTTGGCATTAAATGCAATGGATTTAGCCATCTCCAAATCAGCCTCATCATCTATATAGACGTGACACACACCGTGCAAATGTTTAATCACAGGCACAAGCGCCTCTTTAGTAATACGCTCAATAAGGCCTTTCCCACCACGTGGAATGATCACATCCACAAAGCTTTCCATACGAATTAATTCGCCCACGGCATGTCTGTCTGTTGTCTCAATAACCTGCACCACGTCAACTGACAAGCCCGCGGCCTTTAAACCGTTGCTAATACACGCAGCGATTGCCTGGTTTGAGTGTTTCGCCTCAGACCCACCACGCAAAATACAAGCATTTCCTGACTTTAAACAAAGCGCGGCTGCATCAGCTGTCACATTTGGGCGCGATTCATAAATAATACCGATAACACCCAATGGCACACGCATTTGCCCCACTTTAATGCCTGATGGACGTGAAATTAAATGGTCAATCGCTCCCACTGGATCAGGTAGTGCAACGATTTGGCGCAACCCATCCGCCATTGCAGATACTCGCTCCGCATTAAGTTCTAAACGGTCTAGCAGCGCCTCATCTAGCCCATTCGATTTACCGGCTTGCATATCCAAAGCATTCGCCTGAAGAATCACTTCTTGTTGAAGTTCTATTTGGTCAGCAATGACCGTTAATGCAGTGTTTTTTTGACCTGTATTCGCTTTTGCAATATCTCTAGCCGCCGCTTTAGCCTGTTGCCCAAGTTGCTGCATGTAGTTTGATAGTTCACTCATTTATTTAACCTGTTTTTCTAACGCTTAATATAATTTTATACTTCAAATGCTTTAGGTTGGCACGCTTTAAGGCAAACTTGCTCAATAACCACCCACTCATTGCCCGTTTTAGCACCTTTTGTGATTTTATCGGCATCGCAACAGTCCTTAATTAACGACTGCCAATGCTTTAATGTGCCTCTAGATAATGCTCTTAAATATCCCGACTTTTGTTTATCCCAAACACGGTTTTGTTGGAAAACTTTCTCAATGCTTAACGATTGGCTTTTAGCATAACTTAACGCTTCTAACATCCGTAACTCACGCGTAATAGCCCATAACACAACCGGCGCAGCCAATTTCTCAGCCATTAAACCATTTAACACTCTTGATACACGTTGCACATTGCCTAACATAATACCGTCTGTCAGTTTAAATACATCAAACCGTGCGTTATCTTCAACCGATGACGCAATATCATCAGCAGATATCCGTTCTGCACCATAGATTGCATATAACTTATCTAGTTCTTGAACAGCAGCCAGTAAGTTTCCTTCAACACGTTGAAGTAATATTTTAAGGCCATCGGTATCCACTAACAAACCTTTCTTTACTGCTCGCTCGGTAAGCCAAGTTAATAGCTTTTGGCCTTCTAACGGCCAAACATCAACAACCACACCCACATTATTAACAGCCTTATACCACTTTGTGTTTTTCGAACTTTTATCAAGCTTACCAGTGATAATGATAAGGACATTATCTTCCGATAATTGCTCCATAACTCTTACAATCATAGCCGACCCTTGAGCGCCAGGTTTGGCCGTTGGTAAATTAAGTTCAATAAGGTTTTTATCCGCGAAAAGTGATTGTGCCTGACACAATGCAGGTAATTGAGTCCAGTCGAACTGGCCTTCAACATGCAACACCTCTCTGTTCAAATAGCCTTTTTCCCTGGCTTTTTTACGAATTAAATCAACTGCTTCAATTTGTTGCAACGGCTCATTGCCAGACACCATGTAAACAGGCATCCATTGATTTTGAACTGACGCCGGCAATTGGTTTGCCTCTAACTTCATCGCTGTTTAGAAAAGCTTAGTTATTAGACAGCGCATGTAAGCGCCGAAGAATTTGCTGAGCCGCATCACGTTTCAAATCTCGAGTGATAATAGTTGACTCATTGGTACGACCAATAACATCGTTTTCATCATTAATGTAGTCTCTAGCCAGCCGTAATGTTTCATCATCTAAAACAGTATCGCCATTCGACTTTTTAAAATTATACGTCACTGAATATTGAAGCTCGGCTTCTCGAATTCTGCCATTTGAATCGACACTTAATGTACGGTTTGTTGATTTTTCTTGAACAATGTTTAAAATCGCATCTGCATCTGCTTGTTGCTTAACAACTGTCGCCGAATATTGTAGGCTACCTTTCAAGTCACGCACGAGATCGCTACTAACAGACCCAACGATAAAGATTTTCTGTAGGCCTACCGGCAAATCAACTGCTCCTCTCAGCTTAAACCCACAAGAAACCAAACTGGCACACAAAACACACAGAAAAACCAATCGCACCCGTTGATGCAAGCTTGTGTTTACCCGTTGTTTCAGCATCACATTACTCCGTTAAATAACAATATTAACCAGTTTTTTAGGCACAACAATAACCTTTCGAATTGGCTTACCGTCGATATATTTACTGACATTCTCCTCTGATAAAGCCAATTTTTCTATACTTTCTTTATCATTACTGGAACCGACGTTTATCTTTCCACGTAATTTACCGTTTACTTGAACCATCATTTGTATTTCGTCAAGCACCAAGGCAGATGGGTCAAACGTAGGCCAGGCGACTGTGACCAACTCATCATTGTGGCCCAGCGCTTGCCATAGCTCATCGCAAACATGAGGAGCAATTGGTGATAGCATCAGCACAATGCTTTCTAGACACTCTTGCCTCAAGCCTTTTGCATTCTCTGTTTTTGCGCCAAATTTAGACACGGCATTAAGCAGCTCCATGTTAGCCGCAATGGCCGTATTGAATGTTAAGCGACGACCAAAGTCATCTGTCACCTTGCTTAAGGTTTCATGAATTTGCCGGCGCATGACTTTCTCATCAGACGTTAGCTGATCAACTGAATAATCTTTAACCAAGCCTGAATCAACATGTTCTTTTACTTGACGCCATAAGCGACGAAGAAAACGAAAAGATCCTTCAACTGCACTATCTGACCATTCTAATGATTGTTCTGGTGGCGCAGCAAACATAGTAAATAAACGAACCGTATCGGCACCGTATTTTTGAATCAACCCTTGTGGGTCAACGGTGTTTCCTTTTGATTTTGACATCTTGGTACCGTCTTTCAGCACCATGCCTTGTGTCAACAGGTTTTTAAAAGGCTCATCACACGTCACCAGACCCATATCACGTAATAACTTTGTGTAAAAACGTGAATACAATAAGTGCAAAATAGCGTGTTCAATACCGCCAATATATTGATCCACTGGCAACCAATAATTGGCACGCTCATCCAGCATTGCTTGGTCGTTATCCGCACAACAATATCTCGCGAAGTACCATGAAGATTCCATAAACGTATCAAAGGTATCCGTTTCGCGCGTCGCATCCGCTCCACAGCGTGGGCATGTGGTATTGACAAACGCATCGTGCCGGGCCAGCGGTGAACCCACACCTTCTAATGAAATATCTTTTGGTAACAATACAGGCAACTGCTCATCCGGTACCGGTACCGTTCCACAATCATCGCAATATACGACTGGAACGGGTGTACCCCAATACCGTTGGCGGGAAATACCCCAATCGCGTAAACGAAAATTAACCGTTTTTTCGCCCCTGCCTTTGTTACTCAACGCCGTGGCAATGGCATCGAATGCTTGTTGAAAATCCAAGCCATCAAATTCGCCTGAGTTTATCAACGCGCCCTTTCCAGTAAAGGCTTGTTGACTTATATCAATATCGTCACTCGATGTAATAACTTGTTTAATACCCAGCTCGTATTTAGTCGCGAATTCATAATCACGTTGATCGTGCGCGGGAACAGACATTACGGCACCTGTGCCGTAATGCATCAATACAAAGTTTGCCACCCAAACAGGCACCACTTCACCGGTTAAAGGGTGAACCGCAGTAAGCCCTGAATCGATACCTTTTTTCTCCATGGTTTCCATCGCTGCTTCTGTGGTTTCCATGGTTTTGCATTCTTCTAGAAATTCTTTAACGCTTGAATTGCCTTCAGCTGCTTGCAACGCTAAGGGATGCTCTGCGGCCACAGCCACATACGTAACACCCATCAAGGTATCTGGGCGTGTTGTATAAACTGGCAAGGCTTCATCAACACCGTCAATATCAAAAGATAGCTCAACACCTTCAGAGCGCCCAATCCAATTTTTCTGCATCGTTCGAACTTGTTCTGGCCAGCCTTCTAATTCTTTTAACGACTCAAGCAATTCATCTGCATATTGAGTTATACGCATAAACCATTGCGAGATTTCACGCTTTTCAACCTCGTTGTCGCAACGCCAACAACAGCCATCAATTACCTGCTCATTCGCCAACACCGTATTACAATCGAGACACCAATTAAGCGGCGCTGTTTTTTTGTACACCAAGTCTTTCTCAAGCAAACGGGTAAAAAACCATTGTTCCCAGCGGTAATAATCATCATTACAAGTCGCAACTTCTCTTGACCAGTCATAACCAAAACCCAGTTGTTTTAACTGGTCACGCATGTAATCAATATTGTCAGCCGTCCAATCACCCGGGTGAACACCGTGTTTCATGGCTGCATTTTCTGCCGGCAATCCAAACGCGTCCCAGCCCATTGGCTGCATCACATTTTTACCCTGCATACGTTGGAAGCGGCTCACCACATCACCAATGGTGTAATTACGCACATGTCCCATGTGTAAACGCCCACTTGGGTATGGGAACATCGATAAGCAATAATATTTCTCTTTATCAGAGTCCTCTGTTACTTCAAAAGCACCCGTTTTTTGCCACTTTTGTTGAACACTTTTTTCGATTAGAGAAGGTTGATATTCTTCTTGCATTTTTAGACCGTCGGACACATATTAATAAGAGGTGGGTAGAATACCTTAGCTACCCTTAAATCTAAAGCTGAATTAGACGGACAGCAACTGTTTTAATGAAACTTACACCCTTTCGGGAAAAGAAAATTTAAATAAGGAGATTGTATGAATAATCCAATACAAGACAAACTGCTACACGCCTACGACACCATGACGAAGCGTTTACATGATGCCGTTGAACATGCAGAAAAACAAACCATCCCAAATGTCGAAGAGCACCTTAAAGATGCAAAAGAAAAAGCGATAAAACTAGGTGAGTTAACCATGGAAGAAGCTGACAAGGTAGGCGGTTATTTGAAGCGAGATTTAGACGATGTGTCAGCCTACTTACAAGAAACCAAAGAAGAGTTTTCTGAATGGCTATCGTTTGAATCCACCTTAGTTGAAGGAAAAATTGGCGAATGGCTTAATTTGGTTGCTGATAAGACAAAAATTGAATGGGACATGCTCAACATTCAAGCAATAAAGGGTAAACTGTACCATTCTGGCGAGGTCACAGGCCCAGGCACATTAGAGTGCATAGTCTGTGAGCAAACATTGAACTTTAAAAAAACCGGGCACATCCCACCTTGCCCTAAATGTCATAAAACAGAATTTAAACGCTATCGTAAAAGGACAAGCAGTACATGAATCGGGTTATTTTTAATAAAAAAGGCGGTGTTGGCAAATCAACCATTACCTGCAATTTAGCCGCCATTAGTGCGTCGAAAGGCAAAACAACACTCGTGGTTGATTTGGACACACAAGGCAATTCAACTCATTATCTATTAGGGTATAGAACAGATGAACTAGACTCTACGTTGGCAGATTTTTATGCCAGCACACTCAGTGTCAGTTTATTCCCCAAAGACTTCAGTGAATATATTTACGAAACCGACGTGCCTAATTTATATGTCATGCCATCACACCCTGAAATGGACAATTTACATGCAAAACTTGAGTCACGTTATAAGATTTACAAATTAAAAGAAGCTCTAGATGCAATAGAGGGGTTTGACAATATCTTTATCGACACGCCACCGGCATTAAATTTTTATACACGTTCGGCGCTAATCGCTGCAAATAATTGCATTATCCCGTTTGATTGCGATGTTTTTTCAAAACAAGCACTGTATTCATTGCTCGACACCGTTGAAGAAGTTAAAGCAGACCATAACCCAGAACTAGAAATTGAAGGCATTGTCGTCAATCAATTTCAAAGCAGAGCTAATCTGCCCGCTCAGCTAGTCAATGAGCTGATTAACGATAAACTTAAGTTATTTAAAACCAAAATATCACCCTCTGTAAAAATCCGGGAATCTCACAGCGCCTGTCAACCTATGATTCAATATGCACCCACACACAAAGTAACTGAAGAGTTTAAAAACTTATACAAAGAACTAAAGGAAAAGTAATTGAACTCATTGTCGTATTTAAACCTCTAAGATATACTCCTCCCTACACTTTAAACGTATACAAGCTAGTATTTATATATGAATTATTTAAGATATTATTTAGGCGCTGCCATCGTCATCGCTGGCATTATTGGGTTTTTATTAGGAGACGCTTGGGTATGGCTAGGCTTAGCAACATTCATCCCTCTACTAATGATTGATGTTATCGCTAAAAAAGATTTAAAACGATATGACGCCAACATTGATTGGCTAGCGGAACTCCCTCTCTACCTTCACCTTTTTCTTATGGTAGCGCTATATGCTGCTTTTGTTCATTGGATGATGCTAGAGCAACAAATAGGGCAACCACCGTCGCTTATTTTATTAATCGGTGCGGCCTTTTCACTGGGTTGGTTAGGCGCTGTTCCATCATTACCTGTTAACCATGAGTTAATGCACCGCAGAAGTTCAATAGGCCGGCTTTTTGCCACGTTGATTGGTACATTTTACTTTGACCCAACACGTGACGTAGCTCATGTGCACACCCATCATATACACCTAGGCACAGCCAAAGATTCAGATACTTGCCCACGTGGGTACACCGTATATAGGTTTATCCCCGTTGCTATTTTTGGCAGCCTAAAAGATTTCTTTGAAATGGAATCCATGCGCTGTAAAAAAACTAAACGCTCTTTATTCGCACCCACAGGTCGGGTCATGCAAGCCATATATCAAATTGCTGTGCTACTAGGGCTTGTTTTCTGGTTTGCTGGTTTAACGGCTACCGTTGTTGCTGTTTGCGCCATGTTGATTAGCAGAATGCTTGTTGAAGCCTTCAACTACTACCAGCATTACGGCTTAGTCAGGGTAGAAGGTAAAAAGTACGACTCTCAACATATTTGGAATCATTTGTACCCAATGAGCAGAACCATTTCATTTGAAATAACAAACCATAATGATCACCATATGGATTCTTATGCGCCTTATCACAAACTAAAACCCAAAGCTGATGGCCCACAAATGCCAAGCCTTTTCTTGTGTTTCGCTGCAGGGTTAATCCCCCCCATCTGGTTTAAATACATCGCCAAACCCCGTTTAAAAAATTGGGACTTTAACCACGCAACCGCTGAAGAAAAAGAGCTAGCACGTGAAGCCAATAAAAAAGCGGGCTGGCCAGACTGGCTAAATGAGTCTGAAGCTTAATTACACCTTACTTACATTATGAAAAAACTATTTGGCAGCCTATTTGGCGGTCCTAAAAAAGGACCTTTATCAGCCACAATCCAACCAACCGGCGAAACGTTTGAAGTGCCCAAAAACAATACGCTATTACAGACAGCGTTAAGCGAAGGCATTAATTTCCCTTATCATTGTACGGTTGGCACCTGCGGAAACTGCCGATGCAAATTGGTTGAAGGTGAAGTGAAAGCCATTATGGATTTTTCATACACATTATCTGAAGCCGAAATTGATGACGGCTATATTTTAGCTTGTCAGGCCTTATTAAAATCTGATGTGACTGTTGAACTAGAAGCCGATGCGCATGCGCCGAACCACGCGATTGAAACATACAACGGAACAATTACTGCTACCACTATGTTGACACACGACATTGCTGAAGTAGCCGTAGAGCTTAACCGCGCGATTTCTTTCACTGCTGGTCAATTTGCGGACATTGGACTTGTCGGTTTTGATCGCCATCGTAGTTATTCATTTGCTTCTGCGCCCGTACAAGGCGGCCAAACATCGCTCAAATTTCACGTTCGTAACGTACCGGGCGGCAGTTACACAGAATGGTTATTTGAAAAAGACCGCGTTGGCGAAGCATTTGAATTGCATGGCCCCAGTGGTAACTTTTGGTTACGCACAGCCGAGGCGCCGATAATAGGCGTTGCTGGTGGCAGTGGTATGGCGCCTTTAAAAGCCATTTTAGATGATGCCCTCGCCAATAAAATTAACCGTCCTGTAACTTATTTATTTGGCGCAAGAGCACAACGCGATTTGTACTGTTTAGAGGAAATGAAAAGCCTAACTGAACAATGGCCAAATACATTTAAATTCGTCCCTATCTTATCTGATGAACCAGAAAATTCCGACTGGGCCGGCAAACGCGGTTTAGTCACAGATTTTATCAACGATGAAACAGCAGGCTTTCCCCTATCTGATAGCCATGCATATTTATGTGGCCCACCAGGAATGATTGATGCCACTCTAGTAAAACTAGAAGAAGCAAATATCAGCCTTGACCATATTCATTACGATAAGTTTTTGGATTCTAGGCAGTTAGAAAGCTCTAACTAATAAGTCTCAATTAAAGAGCTGGCTTACATATCCCTTAGCTGATCAACGTCAAAGTATTCTTCCGTTACTTTCTCGCCACGATCATCCCAATCGGGCGTTACCGTAATAATATTTAAACGGTTATTAAATTCATTATGAATAGTGATGTGATCCCATTGTGCATCACCATCAAAAGGCCGCCAAGAGCGACTATCGTCCCACGTTCTATAAGGTTCACCACGCATATCTGACATTTCTTGAAATTGGGCGTAATACGTTTCTTGGTCAATATAAATGGTCCGCGTCTTATACTGATACTTACCAACTTTATCGGTAACTTCTAACACCCACACTGGGCGCAGCTCCATTTCCATATTATTCCAAGCGCACTGACTTTCATTCATCTCAGCTGAACGATAAATATAACCCGTTTCAGGCGACGACAATATTAGCCGCTCACCCAGCATTTTATACTCAAAAGTATTTAAATCCGTTTTAGCCCAGTAAGCACGCCAATCATCCCACGTTACCTCTAAACCATAATACATCGGGTCTTGAGCATCATTACCCGATAATATTCGCGTCCTACGCATACTGGGGATAAAGATTCTAAAATCATCCGTTTTGTTCCCCCGTGCAGCTCGCTGCCGGACTGCCGCGATACCACTCACATCATTCGGTGAAACAACGAATAAAGAACCGCCCTCTATCAAGTCATCTTTATCATCTATGCTTCCCAGTGGCTCAATGGTTTGACGGCCATGGAATTTCTGCCACCAAATAAGGCCAGTGTACTGAACATCTAAATTACCCTTGTCATCACATGAATTTGAAATCATTGGGTCAAAAATCAATGTTTCCGTTCCCACGCCATGCGCAATAAACGACCAATTCAACTCCAAACCATCTTTAGGGTTTAAATACGGAATTGCACCTGCTGTTTCATCATTCAACAACGTTGCTGAACCATCAGGGTTCACCAGAGTACTATGTTCGTCTGTTGTTGGCGTTAGCCCCTTACCTTGTAGAGCAAGCGTCGCATTCAAAACACCTTCATTCATATAATAAATACTGGTGGGTATGATTTTAATCTCGCGTACAAAACCATTACCTGACGACAAGCTGTTTAAATAATCTCTTGGGAGGTAATCTTTCAACCAAGGATATTGGTTAATATTCTCTTTGTTTAGCACCAACCCTGGTTTCAGCTCAGCCGGAATAGTATATTTTTCAATCGCATCATAGGCATCAAAACCGCGTAACGCTTTCCATCGTTCGGCTAATTTAATGGCCCTTGGGTCACTTATCGCCTCTAACCACTTCGCATGTTGCGGCGCCTTAGTTTGAGCAGCAAATGCAGCCCATTGCTCTACAGCTTGATTCGCTTGTACAGAAAACGTTAAAAACAATAATGTTGTTAAGACACTTTTGTAAAATTTCATGCGCAACCTTATTTATCGCGTTTGAGAAAACTCACCAAGGGTAATAGTGCGGCAAATAATAGAACAATCCACCAACCACCTTGTACAAAAGGAGTAGCTCCTTGTAAAGGAATCACTTCGCCCTTCAAAGCAAAGCGTTTAAACATTGGCGCTTGGTTAACAACCTTACCCTGATGATTTATTATGGCTGTTAGACCTGTATTGGTTGACCTTAACATATATCGGCCGCTTTCCAGCGCCCTCATTCTAGCCATTTGAAAGTGTTGGTAAGGAGCGATAGTGTCGCCAAACCAAGTATCGTTGCTAACATTTACCAAATACGCAGCATCCGGCAATCCATCAACTGACGATTGCTGAAAAACATCTTCATAACAAATTGATGAAGCAAATGAATACCCACCTCCTTTCAATAACGGCTGCACCTTTTCACCGGCACTAAAGTCAGAAAGTGGTATTTGAAGAAAGTCCAAAATAAACGTAGAAAACGGCTTTAGCGGCATGTACTCGCCAAGAGGAACCAAGTGCCTTTTAAGGTAAAATTCATCAGGGTACTTAACACTATGCAAACCATTGTAGTAACCACTCGCCCCGTCTAACATAACAGGCAGCCCAACAATCACATCTGTTTGATGAGTGATTGCTTCTTCCCTAAGATCCTTCATCAATGATTCTTTTATACCGTGATAAAAAGCCGGGATAGATGTTTCAGGCCAAACGACCAAATCAGCGTCAGCTTGCTCCTTTGTCATCTCCAAATACATTTTATTGTTTATGCGTTGAAACGACCTTAACCACTTTATTTCTTGTGGCACGTTCCCTTGTAACAACACAACGTTAAACGCACTTCCAGCAGGCTCAACCCATGTTGTTGTGGTTATACCCCAGCCCATTAGCCAGCAGGACAAAGCTAAAATGATGGCGCGTATTTTTGTTTTGTTTTCTGAACTAAATAGAACACATGCAATGCAGCCGGTCACTAATACAATAAGCCAAGACACCCCCAGCACACCCACAATGGGCGCCCAGCCAGACAACCCTGTATCAATTTGGCTATAGCCGAGTGATAACCAAGGGAATCCTGTGAATAGAACACCTCTCAATGCCTCTAAAGCTAGCCATAACCCAGGGAAAGCCAACAAATAACGCACAGCGCTGTGCTGTCCAAAAAAACGATTAAGTAAGTAAGCTAATAAGGCCATATACGTTGCAAGTATCGCAACCATGCCCAACATTATAATGATCGCCAGCCATAACGGCGCGTGACCAAAATGGTGAATACTAAAATAAACCCAGTACACGCCGTGGCCAAAATATCCCCAACCAAATAAATAGCCGGCAACCGCTGCTTGTTTAGCTGGTAATTTGCGTATTACAAATAACAGTAACAACAGCGAAATAATGGCCATAACAGGTAAGCAGTATGGCGCAAATGCAAGCGGCAGTAACGCCCCAGATATCAACGCCAACAACGATGTTTTGACGCGTTTTAGCTTATCTAAACACCGCTTAAACATGGTGCATGAATTAAGCGTCTTCAGTCGTATTGATCAACGTCATACGCAATAAATGCACACGCCTGTTATCCGCTCTTAACACCTCAAATAGAAAGTTATCTATTTGCGTGGTTTCACCACTTTCTGGAACATGGCCAAAACTATTAATCACTAGGCCAGCCACTGTATCAAAATCATCGTCAGCATAATGAGTACCGAAGTGTTCATTAAAATCATCAATATCTGTTAATGCTTTTATATTGTATTCATGGTCACTTCGTTGAAGAATAAAGGCTTCTTCCTCAAAATCATGCTCGTCCTCGATCTCTCCCACTATTTGTTCCAATACATCTTCAATGGTAATTAAGCCACCAACAGAACCGTATTCATCAACAACAATCGCCATGTGATTTCTGTTCGCCCTAAACTCATGCAACATAACATTTAAGCGTTTACTTTCAGGTACAAAAATAGCGGGGCGCATCACATCTTTAACATCAAATTTTTGAGTGTCGTCACCAATGGCATAACTCAGCAAATCTTTTGCTAAGAGAATACCCGCCACTTGTGATGTTTCTGGGTCTTGAACAGGAAAACGAGAATGTGACGATTCAATCACGCACGGGTAAATATCTTTTAAATCAGCATCTTTAGAAATAAAGACTATTTGAGAACGTGGGATCATAATATCTCGAACTTGCAGCTCAGATACTTGTAATACGCCTTCAATCATCGCCAAAGCATCGGGCCCTAACAAATTTCTTTTTTCTGCATCCCGCATGACTTGAACCAATTCCTCTCGGTCTTGAGGTTCACCCATCAATGCTTGCCCAATACGCTCAGTCCAAGATCGCTGTTTATCTTTGTCATCATTATGTTGCGTCATTTGAATTTAACCTTCATACGGGTTTTTAATACCAATAGTTTCAAGTAATTTTATTTCGACTGTTTCCATTTCAAGTCGTTCAGTCTCTTCAATGTGATCATAGCCTTGTAGGTGCAAACAACCATGAATAACCATATGAGACCAATGCTTATCAATGCCTTTACTTTGCTCATTCGCCTCCTGCTCAACCACCGGCGCACATATCACAATATCTCCCAATATGTCATCGATAACCGCATCATCTGGCAAGCCAATTGGGTGTTCAAACGGAAAACTTAAGACGTTAGTCGGCCCTTCTTTTTGCCTATATGTAGCATTTAACATGGCAGATTCTTCATTATCCACAACGCGTATAACGAGTTGTGCATCTGGACGTTGTCCCTTAGCAAGTTTGGCCCATTCTCTCAGCTGGTCTTCGCTAGGTACACTTGTGCACGCACTAGCCATTTGAACGTCAACAGTCATCCGTTCTCATTTTTTTCATAAGCTGAAACAATCTTTTGAACTATGGGATGGCGTACAACATCACTACTTTTAAATTGCGTAAAACTGATGCCATCAATATCTTTAAGAATTTTCATTACCAACTTTAGGCCAGATTCAGTATGCCCCGGTAAATCCACCTGTGTAATATCGCCCGTTACCACGACAGTAGAACCATAGCCAATTCGGGTTAAAAACATTTTTATTTGTTCCGGCGTTGTGTTTTGCGCCTCATCTAAAATGATAAACGCGTCACTCAACGTGCGCCCACGCATAAAAGCCAACGGTGCTATTTCAATAACGTTTTTTTCAATTAATTTTTCAACACGTTCAACGCCCAGCATTTCATACAAAGCATCGTACAAAGGGCGCAAATAAGGGTTTATTTTCTCACTCAAGTCACCTGGCAAAAAACCCAACCGTTCACCTGCCTCAACGGCGGGGCGAGCTAGAATTATTCTCGATACTTTTTCAGATTCCAACGCTTCAACTGCACACGCAACGGCAAGATAGGTTTTCCCTGTACCCGCAGGGCCAATGCCAAAAACAATATCATTCTTTGGAATACTAGCAACGTAGGCTTGTTGCCTACCACCACGTGGTTTAATTATTTTCTTTCGTGTGTGAATAACGCTCGTGTCGTTTGCATCGCCCGGCGTTGGTTCCATATGAGTTTCTTGCATATGTAAGTGTACCTTTTCAGGTGTTAATTGATCGACCTCCGTATTGTTATACATCTCTTTTAACGCAGTGACTGCAGAGGTCACGCACGTGGTTGCACCGGTAATACTGAAACGGTTACCGCGGTTTTTAATATCAACACTTAATCGTTCTTCCAATTGGTTTATGTGCTCATTGAATTGGCCACATAAGTTTGCCAGGCGCCCGTTATCAGCGGGCGTCAATGTTATGTCCATGGTTGTTTGTAAAGCAGTCAATTTAAGACGCAGTTTGCCTCTGATTAACTATAACCGGCTTGATGTCCACCTTAACCATACGGCCTCTTAAAGAGTTTCGCAAGGCTTCAGTAATCGTCACATCCACAAACTGCCCAGCCAGCCTTGAATGACCGGCAAAATTAACAATGCGATTGTTTTCTGTACGCCCCATCATTTGTAGGGAGTTCTTTTTTGACTCGCCTTCCACAAGAATCCGCTGTGTTGTTCCCACCATATTGTCAGATATGGTTTCAGAATAGCCTCGGATAATGTCTTGCAACCGTTCCAGCCGCCGTTTTTTAACTTCTATATCAATATCATCCGCCATGTCTGCAGCCGGTGTTCCTGGTCGCGCACTGAAAATAAAGCTAAACGAGAAATCAAAGCCAATGCGCTCAATCAAACGTATTGTGTCTTCAAATTCCTCATCTGTCTCTTGCGGGAAACCAATAATAAAATCAGATGAAAAACTCATATTCGGCCGAATTTCTTTCAACCTATTTAATTTTTCGATGTATTCGTCAATTTCATGCCCACGCTTCATTCTAGCTAACACGCTATTACTGCCACTTTGTACTGGTAAGTGCAAATGGTCAACAAGTTCAGGGATATCTTCATACGCCTGAATTAGGCTCTCGGAAAACTCTTTAGGGTGTGACGTGGTATATCGAATACGATCAATACCATCTATCGCAGCCACATAATGCAATAACAAAGCAAAATCAGCGGTATCGCCATCAGACATATCGCCACGATAGGCATTAACATTTTGCCCGAGCAAGTTCACCTCTCTAACGCCTTGCGACGCTAAACTAGACACCTCTGCTACAACATCATCCAATGGCCGACTTACCTCTTCTCCACGCGTGTACGGGACGACACAGAACGTGCAGTATTTACTACATCCCTCCATCACAGAGACAAACGCTTTTGGGCCTTCCGCTCTAGGTTCTGGCAAATTATCAAACTTTTCGATCTCTGGGAAAGAGATATCCATAACCAGTTTTTTCTTATGCTGCGCCTCTTTAAGCATCGCGGGTAACCGGTGCAGCGTCTGCGGACCAAACACCACGTCCACATATGGCGCTCTACGGCGAATCACCTTGCCTTCTTGGCTTGCAACACAACCACCCACACCAATTAATAGCTCTGGATTCCGTTCTTTAAGTGGGCGCCATCTACCTAATTGATGAAAGACGCGCTCTTGTGCTTTTTCTCGAATCGAACAGGTATTCAGAAGCAAAATGTCTGCCTCTTTTTCATTATCTGTTAACTCAATGTCTTGCGTATCTGCTAACACATCGGCCATTTTTTCAGAATCATATTCATTCATCTGACAACCGTGTGTGCGTATAAAAAGTTTTTTAGTCATATGCCACGAATTTTACCACAAGCTACTATCACCTAGGGCCACCACCCTTCTTAACCATCATGCCTTTTGACGGGTTATAACCCCATACAGCGATCATCATAAACACAACAAACGCCACTAACGTGTACACAAAGGCATACAGGTTAAATTGCCCATACAACGCAAACCGTATTAATTCAATCGCTTGAGAAAATGGGTTATAGCTTGCTAATGTAAACAACAATTCGCTGGATTCTTTTATTTTCCACAATGGATATAACGCCGTAGACATAAAAAACATGGGAAAAATAACAAAGTTCATCACACCCGCAAAGTTCTCTAACTGCTTGATAAATGACGACAACAACATGCCTAACGCACCCAACATTAAACCCGCCAAGACTAACGCTGGAAATAACGTTACATACCCCAACCAAGGCGCTTGAATATCATAGAACCAAGCAATGAGAAGAAAAACATACGCCTGTAATATCGACACAAATGTACCCGCCAACAACTTGCCCGTTAATAAAAACCAGCGTGGTAATGGGCTAACCAACAAGGTTTTCATGCTGCCCATCTCTCGGTCATATACCATCGATAAAGAACTTTGCATGCCGTTGAATAGTTGAATCATCCCGATCAAACCCGCGGCAATGTACACCTCATACAATATATACGTTTCATACGGAGGGATAATAGCGATGCCCAGCGTAGAGCGAAAACCGGCAGCGAAAACAAACAACCAAACTAACGGACGAACAAGCGCCGCAATAAAACGCTCCCGTTGACGCAAAAAACGCCATAATTCACGCTTAATAATTCCTTTTAAAGCGATAACACCGTGCGTTAATGTCATTTTTTTACCGCCGTTAATTGCTGAAAAGCTTGCGCAATGTCTGTTGTCGCCTGCTCGGCACACACACCATCAACTGAACCCTGCGCCTTAACATTACCCTGATGAAGAACAATGACATTATCTGAAGGGTAAATTTCATCAATTAAATGCGTAGCCCAAAGCACAGACAAACCATCGTTTTCACATAACGAATGTACATGCTCAACAATGCCTTTTCTGCTCGGCACATCTAAGCCGACAGTCGGCTCATCAAGCAGTAATAAAGACGGCTTATGCAACAGCGCACGAGCAATTTCCACCCGTCGGCGATGCCCACCATTGAGCTGACGAACTTTTTCATGTTGACGCTCCAACATTCCCTGCCGTTCTAATTCTTCTTCAATTCGAGCTGACGCTTGCTTACGCGTCATGCCGTGCAAAGACGCATGGTAATGTAAATTTTGCAACACACTGAGATCCATATCGAGTGTGGTTTGTTGAAATACCACCCCTAAATTAGCCAATGCCTTACAAGAATCTTTCTTTACATCAAAACCATTAATTAATATTTGACCATCACGGCTGTTATACAAATGTGTAATAAGCGAAAACAGCGTCGTTTTGCCCGCACCATTTGGTCCGAGCAAAATAGTACATTCGCCCGCATCGATACTAAAATCGATATTACTTAATGCGGCCTTTTTACCGTAGGCATAACTTAGTGTTTTTACAGCTAACGTTTGTGTCATTTTTTAACCGCAATACCCCAAGGGTAATGCCCAACACGAACAGATTTAGTCACTTTTAAACTGGCCACATCAACAATTGAAATATCATTACTGACACCATTGGTTGTGTATAAACGTTTCAAATCTGGCGAGAAAGCCAAGTTCCACACACGCTGCCCTACCAATAAATACTTTTCGACTTTAAAGGTTTGCATATTAACGACGGCCACACGATTGGCTGGGCCCAACGCGACAAACAACAGCTTGTCATTTGGGTGCACCAGCACACCCACGGGCTGAATTAATTCTTTATCTACGCCAGGAATTTTAAAACCGATTTTGGTTTCTACCTGTTTCGTGTCCACATTTAGTTTGGACAACGTACCCGCAATTTCCGATGTAACGTACAAGGCACTACCATTCGTTGAAAACGCCGCGGCTCTTGGTCGTGGATCGACTAAGGTATTATCTTTTATAGTGTTCGATACGGGGTCAATCCAATGAACCATATTCGTTGTTTCAGATGTATTCACGACCCACTGGCCATCATCGCTCACCGCTATTCCTTCTGGCTCAACACCCACAGCAATTTCTGTTACGGCCTCTTTTTTATCGACATCAATGACTGTAACGATATTATCATCTTCATTTGAAACATAGATAAATTGCCCTGCGGGGTGCAGGCGAAACGTTTCCGGGTCTTCGCCTGCTGGCAAATTACCGACGACTTTCAATGTTTTAATATCAATAATTTGTATCGTATCGTCATCACTCGCCGCAACATATAACTGCGTTTCATCTTCACTTAACGCGATACCACGTGGGCGCTGACCCAACGGTGCTGTTTTCAGCAACTTTCCTGTTTCTCCATCTACTACAGCCAGTGCATTATCTTTTTCAAGCGTAATGTATAGCGTATCCGCTAAACTCATTGGTGAGGAAATTAAAAGCGCTAACGTTATAAGTGTTATTTTAATCATATTCTTCATTCGTATTGTTTCTATAAATGGCAGTTTGATTCAGGCTTATCATAACCTAGCGTATCCAAATAAGTACGTGGATGTAAAAATTCTTTATGAGGCATAACTGACACAATTGAACGAGGCGTTGCCAACAGTACCGGCTGCCTTAATTGATGATTCCATGTTCTAAACGTTAGCCTTGTGCCTTTAAAACCTGCCACACTAAACTCATCACCCAGCAAAAAGTTTTTTATCGTTTTTACGTCTGGGCTTTTTGCACGCGTCACCGCTTCACCAATTGAACGAACTGCTAACCAAGCCGAATAATCAACATCTGTCATCCAACGGCCAGCTTGTTCATAAAAACGATTTTGCATTTGTACTGCACCCCATCGTTCATGTGTTCTATGCCAAGCTCTCGGTGCCATACCCTGAGTACCTGCAACAGGTCTCGGCAACCATGTGTTCATTGGCAAATACTCACCGAATAACCCTTTAACATCCGCCACAACTAACACATCATAATCGTCGCCTTGAGTGAACACGGGGATATCTGCCTGAGCTGTTCGGCGCGCATCATGGTCAAACGTCCATGTTTTCTCTTCCACCACTTTAACTCCAAAGCGTTTAGCAGAACGTTTAATGGCCTTTGCGAACAACGCATCATTTGCATCTGACCCTTTAACCAGAAACCATTTTTTCCAGCGCTTTTTAAGCATGAATTGTGCGAGCGCATCTGCCTTCATTTCGTAACTAGGTAACATATGAAAGGTATTTGCCCCGCACTCGGTTGTTCTTAACTTCCCATCTGCACTAGCAATATTAAACAACAGCACACCTTTTTCTGCCGCCAGTGCCGACAAACTTATTAATGTATCTGTATTTACCGATGTTATAACGTATCGGTAGCCCTTGCTAACCAGCTGATTAAATGCCTCACGAACATCATCACCTACAGGCACTTCTGCAATAGCCAACGTATAGCTGTGCCCTGTGAACTGACCTGTTGTGTTGTTATCTTTAATGCCTAGTTTGGCACCTTGAATGCCTTCATCCGTTAACACAGGGTCTAAATTTGACAAGGCGGGCGGAATTGGTTTTTTTTCTATTAACAAGGCCGCTTTGATATCAGTAACATCGGCTTGCACATGTACTGCAAAAGCCAGCATTAGGCCACATAGAATAGGCAGAAACTTTTGTATGGTTATATTCTTTCTCATTGTTCAAATAATCCTCATCCAGTTTTAACCCTCTATGAATAAATTAAAATCATGCGCTCCAAATAGTTGGGCAGCCAATTGGTTACATATTCTAATTCATTTTAACTATTATCGGATTATTGCTAGCCACTACCCTATACTGAACATAAAGTGACAGGCAAAAAAAAGCGACCCATAAAGAGTCGCTGAGAGGAGGAGAACATTATCACACAGTAGCAGTATCTAAAATAAGACCTGCTGTAACAATGTGATAGAGATGATATACTGCTCTGCAATATTTGTCAATACTTATTTTATCATATGGTGAGATTCTGCAACCAAAACCAATTCATCTAATTGTTTTATAAAACAATTATTTTTATAATTTTATTTCAAGTTTACTTTCACTTATGCAAATCGAACGCTCACAAGAACACCCAAATTTACATGTAATTGAACACCTCCCAGCTAAACCAACTAAGACACCCATTTTGTTTATACATGGTGCCAATATGTCTGGGTGGTGCTGGAATGAACATTTTATGCCCTTTTATTCAGACCTTGGACACCCAACCTATGCCGTTGACTTACGTGGCCACGGAAAAAGCGGCGGTCAAGAACAGTTATCCGGCAATAGTATTGCTGATTATGTAACAGACATTCAGCGTGTTATTGATGAAATTGGAGAGCCACCCATATTAATTGGCCATTCTTTAGGTGGTTTAGTTATTCAGAAGTTTATCGAACATAACACCGTTCCAGCTTGCGTATTAATGGCTTCAGTTCCAGTTGATGGGTTAATGCCGTCAGTCATGGATCTTTTTCTCAACCCCACTGTGTTTATGCAATACAACCTAAGCCAATTATTTGGTACGTGGTTTTCAGGTGTTGATGTGACACGCAACTCTATCTTTTCAGGTGACGTTAACGATGCTGTCGTCATTAAATATTGCACAGAAATGCAACCCAGCTCACCTAAAGCACTGTTGGACACCCTATGGTTAGGCCTACCCACAAAGAAAAACCCTTTTAAAATCCCCATGCTGTCATTAGGCGCAGATGAAGACACATTCTTCAGGCCGAATCAAATTAAAAAAACTGCTGAGGCATACGACGCAACCTACATCAACATGAAAAAAACCAGCCACACCATGATGCTTGATTCAAATTGGCAGGAAAGTGCCGATGTTATTACTAACTGGTTAGAGAAAACCTAACGGCCACTCACCATAACATCTATCTTTTTTGCCCTAGCCGCTTATTGTTTCAGCTTACTTTTTTCCACAACACCATGCACTTCTTTAAGAATAACGGATAGCTGCTCTATTTCCATTTCATTCTCAGCTTGAATCACAGAGACTAGATGTAAATAACGATCAATAGCAACGCGGTTGCTTTCGCACCATTTGCCTATTCGTTGATCTGTCGTGGCGCCCTTACCAGCTTGTAAAAATAATGACGTCAATAACGCACGATTCTCTGCGTGTAAATCATCACGCAATGCCGATCTTGCTAAAGACTGCCAGTAATTCTTACGTGGCAACCTATTAATAGCAGCATGTAACCAATCTAGCTTTAACTCATCATTGATTGCAAAGAACACTGGCATTACGTCACCAATTGTCTGCTTGGTTTGACTTTGCACTGCAATGATATCTAAACCTGAAAACTCCAGCTCTAAGCAACCCACCTTCATCGCTAATGGCTCACCCACACCAGCGTCTTGATAGGTAGACACCTTATTTTCAATAGACTCTCTTTGCGACCCAGAAACAAAATTCAATATTTGTTCACTGATATTATCTAAGCTGCCAGAAAACTCATCCACCACATCTGCAATAGAACCATCAGCAGATCGGTTACTATGTAACCAGTACATAGTGCGTTCAATAAGCTGGCGAACTTCCATTAACATTCGATTTTGTACATCCGGCAACACATTATTATCTAGCCCTTCGATTTGATTCCAAATAGATTCGGTATCAAAAATATCGCATGCAATCTTATATGCTTTTACAACTTCATCAGCGCCAGCACCAGTTTCATCCCTCATTCTAAAAGCAAATGATGGCCCTAGTCGATTCACCATGCTATTCACTAATTGATTAACAATAATGTCATCACGCAAACGGTGGTCGTCAATTTCTTTTAAGAATTTAGTGCGTAAATTTGATGGGAAGTAATCAAGCACATCTTTCTTAAACCCTTTGTCTCTCAAAATGGGCGAGCCTGCTACTAAATCTTTTAGCAATAACTTGCTGTACGCAAAGACAACTGATAATTCTGGTCGGTATAAGCCCAACCCTTTTGCCTTACGCTCTTCAATTTCTTCATTATTTGGTAAATATTCAACGTCTCGGTCCAAGCGTCCTTCTTGACCCAGCAATTCAATAAGCCGTGAATGTACTTCGAGCATAGCAGGCGCTTGCTGCTCAACCATGCTAATCGCTTGTGTCTGCAAGTAATTATTACGCAATACTAAATCACCCACTTCATCCGTCATCTTGGCCAACAACACATCTCGCTGTTTACCCGTCATATCGCCTTGCTCAACCAATTTGTTAACCAAAATCTTTATGTTAACCTCATGATCAGAGCAATCTACACCAGCCGCATTATCTATAGCGTCCGTATTAATACGGCCGTGCGCCGCGTACTCAATTCGACCTAACTGTGTGAAACCGAGGTTCCCACCTTCACCCATGACTTTGCAACGCAACTCACCACCATTAATTCTGAGGCTATCATTCGCCTTATCCCCTACTTCGGCATGGGTTTCACTACTAGCTTTAACGTACGTTCCAATACCACCATTCCAAAGTAGGTCTACTGGCGCTTTCAGCATGGCTTGAATAAGCTCATTAGGCGTTAACGTTTTAGCCTTAATGTCTAATATTTCCTGCACTTGCGGCGTAATAGTTATCGACTTCTCAGTTCTAGAATAAACCCCACCACCTTTTGAAATTAATTTTGTTTCAAAATCAGCCCATGATGAGCGAGGCAAATTAAATAAGCGCTCACGTTCTTTGAAACTTTTGTCGGTGTTTGGCGTTGGGTCTAGAAAAATATGCATGTGATTAAAAGCACCGACTAAACATATTTTTTCTGACAACAGCATCCCATTACCGAATACGTCGCCACCCATATCACCTATACCAACAACATTAAATGGCGTTGTTTGTGTATCGATACCCATTTCTCTAAAGTGGCGTTTAACCGATTCCCACGCACCTTTAGCCGTAATACCCATTTTTTTATGGTCATAGCCCACGGAACCGCCAGAAGCAAATGCATCACCCAACCAAAACCCGTGCTCAATGGCAATGCCATTAGCTATGTCTGAAAACGTTGCAGTACCTTTATCTGCAGCGACCACTAGGTATGGGTCATCACCGTCATATCGCACGACATCTACTGGAGGGATGACCTTTTCAGATTTTAAGTTGTCTGTAATATCTAACAACGCACCAATGAAAATACTGTAACAAGCGATACCTTCTTCCATAAACTCATCACGTGATAAGCCGTCCAATGGACGTTTTACAATAAAACCGCCCTTCGCACCTGTTGGAACAATCACTGCATTTTTTGACATCTGCGCTTTCATTAAACCAAGCACTTCTGTTCTAAAGTCTTCCTTCCTGTCAGACCACCTCAAGCCGCCACGCGCAACGGGGCCACCACGCAAGTGGACACCTTCAACACGCGGAGAGTACACAAAAATCTCAAATTTAGGCCGTGGTGACGGTAGATCTGTTATGAGCTCAGGGTTGAGCTTAAAAGCAACATATGGCACACCTTTTTTATCAACTTTATTCTGAAAATAACTGGTCCGTAATGTTGACTGAATAAGGTTTAAGTAACGTCGCAAAATCCTATCTTCATCTAGCGAAACAACTTTTTCTATTTCAGAAACTATTAACGATTCCTGCTTCGCTAGTTTTTTATCTTTTCCTTTAACACTAGGATCAAACTTTAATTCGAACAACTCAACAATTTGAGCCGTAATAACCGGGTTATTTGCTAACGTTTGTTCAACGTACTCTTGGCTATAGGCCGCTCCGGCTTGGCGTAAATACAAATAGTAAGCCCGTAACAACATGATTTTTTTCCAATCTAACTCTGCCTTAAGCGCTAACTGGTTGAACCCATCATTTTCAACATGCCCCATCCAAACCTTTTCAAAAACATCTTGAAAATTTGTTTTAATTTTTTCAACAGACGGTAGTTCATCACCATAAACAAGGCCAAAATCATGTATCCAATAACAAGTATTTGATGCTACATCTGTTATTTCAAACGGGTGCTCATCAAAAACCGTTACACCCATGTTTTCAAGCACCGGTAACGTTTGCGATAAAGGCGCAGGATTGCCTTTGTTAATCAACTTAAACTGCAACCCATTACCCTGTGATTCAACGGGTTGATATAAGGACATTTCAATACTTGTATTCGGCGCATTTTTCAACTTTTCGATTTTTAACAAATCAATTACAGCAGACCTCGCTGGGTAATTCTCTTTATAAGATTCAGTAAAACCATCCCCATAACTGTTGTATAAATCTTTCCCTTCCACTTCACCTAGTTGGTGGGTTAACGCCGTACGAAGCTCGTCTTTCCAATCCTTAAGGAGCTCCGTAATTTCATTCTCAATTTCAGCCACATCAATATCACCATCCCAACCATTCGGCGTATGAATGATAAAGTGAATTCTGGCAAAAATTGAATCGCTAAATTGCACGTTAAAATCAATGTTATCTGCGTTTAATCGCTTTGATAAAACGCCCTCCATCTTCTTTCTAACATTCGTGTTGTAATGGTCTCTGGGCACATAAACCAGCACAGATACAAACTGGCCATAGCCATCTCCTCTAGCAAATACTTTAATACGTTGACGTTCTTTTAACTTAAGAACACCTAATGCCAATTCCAACAACTGTTCATCACTGGAATGAAATAACTCATCACGTGGCAACCCTTCCATCACATTCATTAATGACTTTGCATTATGGCTATTCTTTTTAAATCCGCTTTTTGCAAACAATTGTTCAACTTTTTTACGAATCAACGGCACCTCTTCAATGGGCGCATGATAAGCAGTCGATGTATACAGCCCTAAGAACCGGTACTCTCCAATCACTTGACCTTTATTATTGAATTTTTTGACGCCTACATAATCCATATAAGCTGGCCGATGTAAAATGGACTTTGTAGTTGCCTTTGTCACAACTAAGGGACAAGTCTCACTCATGAATACACATTTTTCACTGCTAATAGGGATTTCACCAAGGTCTGGAATAGTCGCCAGCTCATCCCTTAATATGCCAGAGCCTGTCCCTTCAATGATTTTAAAGGCTTCCGATTTTTTGGTTTGAACCAGTTCATATTCTCTATACCCAAGAAACAAAAAATTATCTTTTTCAAGCCAATCCAAAAAATGAATACTTTCAGCAATATCTTCGCCTTTGATTTTGGCTGATACAGCTTTTAACGTTTTCTTTGCATTCTGTAATTTTTTAACATTTATTTCCCAATCATCAACACTTGCAATATTACAAGCTAATACACGTTCAACTCGCTCACTTACTTTTTCTATAGCACCGCTTTTTGCCGTTTGACGATCAATTTCTATACGAATAAATGACTCAAGTTGCGGTGACTTTGTTTTGTCTAAACCTTTCAACACACCCTTTTTATCTCTATCTATAGGAATAACCGGATGCACGACCAAATGGCACGTGAGCCCCATTTCGTTTAAATTCATTGTTAGAGAGTTGACCAAAAAAGGCATGTCCGCCGTCACAACCTCTACAACAGTATGTGTAGATTGCCAGCCATGCGCTTCATAATCAGGATTGTAAACATGTACCGAATAAGCATTTTCTACTCGGTTCTTTGCTAAATTTAAGTGCGCTATCGCTGCGCCGTATATGTCTTCAAGTTCTCTATCAGACACATCTTCGTCGGATAAATCCTGATAGTAATACTCCACATACGAACAAACAAAAACCGCTTCTTTTTTTTCGAAACGTTCTATTATAAGCGCCTTAACTTGTTTAAAAAATTGTGTCTTAGTCATCAGTTATCTCCCTATTGATAATAATCAGTATAGGAGAATATTTGACTTTTGCTTTTATCTATGGGACGAACAAAAACCTTATGTTCTAACTAAGACCATAATGCTTTATCAAGGTCTCTACCCCAACCGTATTGGTTAAGATCAATCGAGCCTTTGTGGAAAACAACTCCCTCTTCCACCAACCGTTGTTTTTGAATTTTGTACTTAGGGCTTCCAATTGGAAATGACAATTTACCTTGCGAATTTACAACCCTGTACCAGGGTATGCGGGGCCCTGACACATCGGAACGAAGTGCCGTACCAACCAGTCGAGCGCAACGTGGAAAACCGGAAAGGGATGCTATTTCCCCATATGTCGAAACATTGCCTTTAGGAATCTTAGCAACCATTTCCAAAATGGCCAAATATTTAGGGTTGACCCTCATGCATAGCCAGACTGCTCTTTCACAAACCCTTCTAAAAGCCCTTCACTTTGGCGTTTAAACGTATTAAATTTCAGATTAAAACCAAAACAATCTTGTGCTAAACGTCGAACATTTTGCACGGAACAAGTAGCATATAAATGATGGTCCTCTTCGCCTAAACTAAGCTCTATAGACAAGACAAGGGGAGTATCGGGATCAAATTGATAATCAACAGGCATAATCGTTTGTGCTGTAATTCGGTCACAAACAACTTCAACACCACCAGCGGAAATATTTTCACTGTGTGCAATGAGTTGAATACCTGTTTGCGTTCTTAATTGAACATCTTGACGATACTCTACTCGGATGTATTTTCTTTCATACGCTCGCATAGCCTGCATTTTATACCAACAAAAATTATGAATTTGTTAATTAAATCACGTATTTACATCAATAACCACTCGTCCGCGAATTTTACCCGCCACTATTTGTTCTGCCAATTCTGGTAACGCACTCATTGGTTCAGTTCTACTCGCCGAGTTTATTGCGTTTTTAGGTAAGTCTAATGCCAGCCTGCGCCACGCCTCTATTCTAATGTCCATGCTTGCCATCACCGAATCAATGCCTGCCAAAATCACGCCGCGCAAAATAAAAGGGAAAACAGATGAGGGCAAATCTATCCCACCAGCCAAACCACATGTTGTTACACAGCCATCTCGTTTGGTTTGCGCAATGACGTTTGCTAACGTCTGTGAACCAACCACATCAACTGCTCCAGCCCATCTTTCAGCGGCCAAAGGCGCACCTTTTTCGGAAAGGTCCAAACGGTTAACAAAACCGGATGCCCCTAGGCTTAATAAATAATCATGTGTTTCAGGGCGCCCTGTTGATGCAACAACTTGATACCCTAATTTAGCTAAAATTGCGACTGCAACCGACCCCACTCCGCCAGCTGCTCCTGTCACTAACACCTCCCCATCGCTAGGTTTAACACCTTGTTTTTCCAGCATCATTACAGATAACATTGCTGTGTACCCAGCCGTACCAATGGCCATGGTCTCTTGCAAACTAAACGCTTCAGGCACTTTGACGATAAAGTCAGAATTAATACGCTGCATCTGGCTATAGCCGCCCCAATGCTTCTCACCTAAGCCATAGCCATTCACTAATACTTTATCGCCAGCAGAAAACTTATCTGACGCCGATTCAACCACCGTACCCGCTAAATCAATACCGCACACCATTGGGAAACGTTTACAAATTCGGCCTTTCCCAGATACGGCCAACCCATCTTTATAATTCAACGATGAATACGCTATTTCAATCAACACGTCTTCTTTTGGCAAATCATCAATAGATAACTGCTGTAATTGGCCTTTTGATTTCCCATCAACTTCATTAGCCACAATGGCATTAAACAAATCGGACATAATTCCTCACTTTCACTAAAATATAGGTATATCAGTATACGGGCTTATACCTTGCTCGTCGAGTCTCACAACGTTAACATTACCATTATAAAAATTTTGAGAACATATCGTGAGAAAGACGTTTCACTTAACCCCTTTAATATTGGTTTTATTAAGCTTTACAGCACAAGCTGACACCGCATTACGTTTGGCCACAACAACAAGCACAGACAATTCCGGTCTTTTAGCGGAGTTACTTCCTGCCTTTACAAAAGCAACAGGAACTCGCATAGACGTCATTGCGGTAGGTACCGGCAAAGCATTGCAAATGGGCAGGAACGGCGATGTAGATGTAGTTATGGTTCACGCCAAACAAGCTGAAAATGTATTTATTGCTGAAGGATACGGCGTAAACCGTAGAGATGTAATGGAAAATGATTTCGTGCTAATTGGCCCTGACAAAGACCCCGCCAAAACTGCTGGGAAGAACAATGTACAGATGGCCTTACAAAACATAGCCTCAAGTACATCTACATTTATATCTCGCGGTGATAATTCGGGTACTCATAAAAAAGAACGCTCGCTTTGGAAGCACACCAACGTCACTCCATCCGGAAAATGGTACAAAGAAGCCGGCCAAGGCATGGGCAAAGTTCTGCTAATTGCCGATGAACTGAGTGCTTATACACTCACTGACCGTGGCACCTGGCTTGCCTATCAAGACAAACTCTCATTAAAAATACTTAATGACGGCGGTGTATTATTAAAAAACCCGTATGGGATAATAGCCGTGAACCCTGCCTTACATAAAAACATTCAGTATATAAAAGCCATGTCTCTTATTGCTTGGATAACATCACCACAAGGCCAAGCATTAATCGATAGATTTAAAAAAAATGGCCAACAGTTATTTTACCCAACCGCAATAAAAGACATCGTTCACGGTGAATGACCTAAGCCAAGCCAGTTTAAATGCTTTTCAGCTATTGATTAGCGGCAATACCGATATATGGGAAATTATATCGCTATCATTCAGTGTTTCTTTTTCAGCCATACTAATCGCCACACCTTTCGCCTTAATAATCGCTTTTTGTTTAGCATTTTTTCAGTTCAAACTTCGGCGTGCCTGTATCGCTTTGTTCAATACCTTTATGTCCGTTCCTGCTGTGATTATCGGCTTAACACTCTATTTACTCCTCTCTCGTAGTGGCCCATTAGGAGATTTAAGGCTGCTCTTCACACATAAGGCCATGATCATTGGGCAAATATTATTATGCTTCCCTTTGCTGGTTGCCATGGCTCACGCTACATTTCAAGCTGCTGACAGGCGTGCATGGGAGACGGCCATTACCTTAGGCGCTAAACCTTGGCGGGCATTTTTTACGTTGGTTTATGAAGTGCGTTTTGGACTTATAGCAGCAATAGTCGCCGGCTTTGGCCGTGTCATCGCTGAAATTGGGTGTTCGATGATGGTGGGCGGGAATATTCTGCACTCCACGCGAAACATACCAACAGCAATTGCTTTAGAAACAAGCAAAGGTGAATTTGCACAAGGCATTGCTCTAGGCATTGTGTTGCTTGTACTATCTTTAAGCCTGAACGCAGGTGTCTCTGTATTTCAGGGCAAGGGCGAGTTACAACAATGACGGATTTAATTGATTTAAATAATATTCATCTCACGTTGGCGGATAAAGCTGTATTAAATATCAAATCCATCTCCATTCCAGCACATCAATGCACACTTATTACCGGGCGAAATGGTTCTGGCAAAACAACCTTGTTTAAAGTCATCAGCGGTTTACTTAAACCTAATCGTGCGACCATTGAATATCAAGGCTTAACGTTACCTTGGAAAAAAGCCAAACCCATACTTCAAAAAGATTTTATTTACTTGCATCAAAATCCCTATTTATTTGACGACACGGTCCTTAATAACATTGCTTATGGGCTTTACCGTGCAGGCGAAAGCAAAGCTGTTGCGCACCAAAAAGTAATGCAAGCGCTAGACTGGGCGAACTTATCACACCTTGCCCACCGTTCAGCCAAGCAACTATCTGGCGGAGAAAAACAGCGCGTTGCATTGACCCGGGCACGTATTTTATCGCCAAGGTTATTATTATTGGATGAACCCACGGCTAGTATGGACACTGATGCCAAACAACAAACTAGCGAACTGCTTCAGCGTTTAAAATCCGAGGGCGTAAGTATCCTTATTTGTAGCCACGAAACACACACTATTGACCACATTGCAGACCACTTTTTACACCTAGAGAATGGTGAACTAACGCCTGCCTCTTCGTCTAAAAGAACGAGCAACGTCACCGTTTTAAACCCATCCAAAAAGAGCATTTAAAGATGACGACAATCAACGTGCAAAACAGTTGTGACGATGAAAAACAAACAGGCACACTAACTGTTCAAGAAGCATTACATCATATGCTTGATGCCGTCTCAGAACGTTCGACTACTGAATGTGTTCATTTGACACAAGCTGTTGATAGAGTCCTCGCCGAACCAATTATGTCACCTATCAACGTACCCTCCCATCGAAATTCAGCTGTGGACGGCTATGCACTTAACAGTACCACGCTACCCACACAAGAGAACATAACCTCTTTAAATGTTGTTGGTAAAATTGTTGCTGGCCACCCCTACCAATCTGCACTTAAGCAAGATGAAGCCATACAAATAATGACCGGTGCACAAATGCCCGATGGCGCGGATACGGTTATTATGCAAGAGCACGTTGAGACTGAGAAAAATACCGTTCGTTTTGATGCACGTCATTCAGCTGGCCAAAATGTTCGCCAAGCTGGGGAAGATATTCAACAAGGGCAAATAGTATTAGAAACTGGCGCCAAGTTAACCCCCCCTCAAGTTGGCCTCATTGCCTCACTTGGCATTGCAGAAGTGAATGTGAAAACCGCTATTACAGTCGCCGTTTTCTCAACGGGTGACGAGGTGTTAAGTCTTGGACAACCACCACGTGAAGGCTGCATTTATGATAGCAATCGATACAGCATTATATCTGCCCTTAAAAAACTGGGCTGTCATGTGATTGATTTGGGAATTATTGCTGATGACCCAGTCAAACTCAAAGAGACATTTGAACTCGCCTCTAGCAGTGCAGATGTCATCTTCACCTCTGGTGGCGTGTCCGTTGGTGAGGCAGATTTCACCAAACAAGTGTTGGACGATGTGGGCAGTATCAACTTCTGGAAAGTCGCTATGAAACCAGGCCGGCCAGTCGCCTTTGGGCATGTGAATGGAACCACTTTTTTTGGCTTACCAGGCAATCCTGTTGCTGTTATGGTGACATTCTACCAATTTGCATTACCCAGTTTGCAAAAAATCATGGGGATTAAAAACCCTTTAATATCACCCAGTCTTAAAGCACAGTCTACCCAAAATATTCGTAAGCTCCCAGGCCGAACTGAATTCCAGCGAGGCATTTTGTCTCAAACAAACTCTGGAGAATGGCAGGTTAGCACCAGTGGAAAACAAGGTTCTGGTATTTTACGCTCCATGAGCGATGCCAATTGCTTTATCACTCTCGAACACGACCGTTCATCTGTCGAAAAAGGCGATTGGGTCAACGTTCAACCGTTTATCGGGCTATTCTAACCTCTATTTCCTAGACAGTTTTTTTCTAAATAGTATCTATACTTAAGCTATGGGGTAATCCCAATAATGTTTTTTTAAACAGCCTAGGTTCTAATTAGAGTGAAAGCAACAAAAGTAATTGCCATGCAGGATGCAAATAATGAATTGGATATTCTTCGGTTTGCCATACAAGCTGTTGATGGTTTTGTATGGTTATGGGAGCCCAATACAGACCAATTAACTTTTTATGGTGACACCAAAGAGACGCTAGGCCCTGGTGACCAACCTCTAAAAGGCGCACTATGGGGCGCGCGCCTTCACCCAACAGAGCATTTAAAAGCACGTCAAATACTCATTGATTTACTCAAGGGACGTGTTAATAATATCAACAAAACTTTTCGTGTAAAAAAATCTGATGGCAACTGGAGTTGGATTCACACAGAAGCATCCGTTTATGAATATGAACCTAATGGCCGCGTTAAAAATATCATCGGGTATATTCAAAGTGTTGATCAACAAAAAGCTCAGGCCATTAAAACAAGACAACATGACGAGCAAATGTCTCTCGCCCTTCATAGTACGCAAAGCACCTTATTCGACTACAACATCGCACACCAAACATTTAATTTAGTTAGTTTTAAAACAGAAAACGATAAGGTTATTCGACACGATCGAACTGGCAAGATTCAAAATGGTTTAGACACTGTACACCCTGATGATTACGCAAACAATCTTGCTTTTTTTGATGCGTTTTCAAACAATGAAGTGGGAACAATCAAGGCCACATGGCGTTCAAACTATCTAAACAAAGGATACCGTTGGCAAAAAGCCCAAGGCCAAATTGTCGAACATGATGATCAAGGCAACCCTATAAGAGCCATCGGCATCCGACAAGATATTCACGATATTTACACACTAGAATTACAAACAAAAATTGATGACGAAAGGGATTATCAAGCCCTAAAAGGCACCTTACATGCCACTTGGAACTGGAATCTTGAAACAGACTTTTTCCAAATTAACGCCAATGTAAAAGAACAGCTCATTGAAGATATAAATGACTGGCAAGAAACCATGAAGTTTTGGTGGGCTTTAGTACACCCAGATGACAAACAACGTATATCAAATGATATTCAGCAACAAATTGAATCCGGCCAAAACCAGCTAAATACAGAATATAGGGTTACACGAAATAATGGCCAAATTGCTTGGCTCACATCTACAGGCACTATTACTAAAAGAAGCGATAAAAACGAGCCTATGGAAGCCTTTGGTGTCGTTATTGATATTACACCTCAAAAAGAAGTAGAAATGGCTCTCAAACAAGAGAAACAATTAGCACAAATAACTCTTGAGTCCATTAATGAAGCCGTTATAACGACTGATCAAGATGGTTTAATCACATCATTAAATCGTAAAGCCGAAAAATTATTATCTACCGACAAACAAGCAGCTATTGGATTGACCTTAGCAACGCTATGTAGTTTAAACGACGAGCATTCTGAACAAGAGGCGCAAGACCCCATTGCGTTATGCATCAGCACCAACATGTCATTTAGCTTAAACCACTTAACCTTAACTAACAATCAGCAAATATCTGCCCATATCGACTGCTCTATTTCTCCTTTGCACAGCCCTAATCATCAATTAATTGGCTGCGTGATGATTATCCGTGACATCAGTCGTTCCAAACAAATGACCAGCGAAATGGAACACCGAGCTCAACACGATGCTCTAACCGATTTATACAATCGCCACGCATTTGAAAAAGCGTTAGCTAAAAGCACATCAACGGAATCGTACCAACATATTTTATGTTATTTAGACTTGGATCAGTTCAAGATTATTAATGACACCTGCGGTCACACGGCCGGTGATGAATTATTACGCCAACTCTCAGCAGAATTAATTAAGGGCGTTCGGAAAACAGATACACTAGCTCGCCTTGGTGGTGATGAGTTCGGCATTCTTATCCATGATTGTGATATAGACGAGGCATTTAAAATTGCCACCAAAATCAAATCAACCATCGTTGAACATACCTTCCACTGGGAAGACAAAACATTCAGACTGGGTGTTTCGATAGGTCTCTCTACAATAAACCCTAGCACGTCGCCAACACAGGCAATGCAACACGCTGATGCTGCTTGCTTTTCTGCTAAAGAACAAGGTCGAAACCGTATCCATGTTTATCGTCCCGATGATGATGAGATGACTTTAACCAATGGGCAAATGGGTTGGGTACCACGAATACAAAAAGCGCTTCAAGAAAATTACTTCGAATTGCACGCTCAAGCAATTATTGAATTACAAGATGATGCGCAAAGTCCGACACACTTTGAAATATTGATACGCCTTAACGAATCAGGTGAAGTTATTCCACCCGGTGCTTTTTTACCAGCTGCAGAACGCTACAACCTGTCCAGCCATTTAGATAAATGGGTTATTGAAAACACCTTACATACCCTCAATAAATTCAAGCATAAAATACACACAGACGATGTCTTTAATATCAACTTATCAGCAGCCAGCTTAACTGAACATGGTTTTCTTGCATTTATTCAGGAAACATTTAAGGTAGCCGATACTCGACCCTCTCAAATTTGTTTTGAAATCACAGAAACAGCTGCTGTAACAAACCTAACAGCCGCCAATTCGTTTATCACTTCATTAAAAGAAATGGGCTGTCAGTTTGCATTGGATGATTTTGGCAGTGGTTTATCCTCTTTCGGTTATTTAAAAAACTTTCCAGTTGATTACTTAAAAATAGACGGCTCATTCGTAAAAGACATCACAACTGACCCAATTGATGCCGCCATGGTTAAATCGATTAACGAAATTGGTCAAATAATGGGTAAAAAGACCGTCGCAGAATGGGTTGAAAACCAAACGACTGCAGACATGCTAAAAGAAATTGGCGTTGATTTTGCGCAAGGCTATCATTATTCCAAACCAACGGAACTCAATAAATTACTCACAGAACGGTAATATCTCAATCTTCCAGATTAATCAGCTGGCTAGAATGCCTTGCTTGAATTGACCAATACTTTCCCCACTTTCTAGGCCAACCACGAACTTCCACTGGTTGTTGAAAATAATCATCCAAGTCAGAAAAGTATCGCAAGTTTGACTGTTTTATCCAAATGTACACATCCTCGCCCATCCAAACTTTTACACCTTTTTTATTAACATCTATCTTGGTTACTTCACCACGAAACCTACCCCAACCTTTCTTTTTTGTCTGAGCCAAAACATTAATACTAACAAGTTCATAAGAAGGTAGTCCCCAAATACCTAGCCCTTCAATTTCTGCTAGCTGTTGGGCATTAATTAAACGCTGGCTGTATTTAAGGTTAGGTGGATATAAACTAACCGTTGCCAACCCTCGTTTCACAAGTTCTACATTAATGTTACTACCCTCTTCATTAATCAGATAAGCTAATGTTCGGCCGTAATGATCAAACGATTCTTTATCACTTTCTAAAAAATGAGGCGTATTTGCTAACAGACTCTCCAGCACTTCCTTTGCTTTTATTGCTCCCGCCTCATTAACTCCGCCTTGGTGCGATATTTCTGGCGCATTAATACCCAGCAATCTAACGTGCCTGTCATCTGCCAAAACAACTGTATCGCCATCAATCACTCTAACCACCTCAACAGGTTCGCGTGTCTTAGCATCGTCATTAATATAGAATCCAAACAAACACAATATAACGGTAGTTAACAACAACCTTATTTTTAGGGTTGCGCCAATTTTATTCGCATAATTACTTAGCATCACCTCAAACACCCATCTCTACTTCAGTCATATATAATATTTAAAATATCTTAACAGGTGGATGAATCGTTGTACTCTCACATTAAAGAAAGGATAAACAAGCTTCTTAAAACTCAACAAGCCCATTCCTTATGTGGCGGCTTAAAAGGGTTAGAAAAAGAAAGCTTACGTGTCAACCCTGAAGGAAAGATTGCACAGACTCCACACCCTTTTAGTTTAGGTGCTGCCTTAACCAACCCCTATATCACAACAGATTATTCAGAAGCTTTAATGGAGTTTATTACTCCACCGTTAAGTGATGTGAAAGAGTGCATCTCATTTATGGAAGCCTTGCATACCTATACTTACCAGCACCTTGGCGATGAACTACTTTGGGGAACCAGCATGCCCTGTGTTGTTGATGGTGAAAAGAGCATCCCAATAGCAAACTATGGCCAATCTAACGTTGGACAAATGAAACATGTCTATCGCGTTGGCTTGTGGCATAGGTATGGTCGCAGCATGCAAGCAATTGCAGGTATTCATTTTAATTATTCCCTACCCGAAACATTTTGGCCTATTTACCAACAAATCGAAGATAACACACAACCCACTCAAGACTTTATTTCCGGCCGTTACCTGGATATGACCCGTAACCTTCATCGTTATGGTTGGTTAGTTTTATATTTGTTTGGCGCGTCACCCGCTATCTGTAAGTCATTTTTAAAGGATCAAGATCATAGCTTTGAAGAGTTTGACTACGGCACGCTATTTGAACCTAATAGCACCTCTCTTAGAATGAGCGATATTGGCTATAAGAATGACAGCCAATCCAACATAGACGTTTCCTACAACAACCTTGAAGATTATGTAAAAAACCTAAGCGCAGCAACCCATACTTCTTATTCAGAGTATGAAAAAATTGGTCTAAAAGATTCACACAATAATCACAAACAACTCAACACTAACATTCTTCAAATTGAAAATGAGTACTACAGCAATGTTCGACCTAAACAAATAGCAAAATCCAGTGAGCGCCCCAGTAATGCACTCAAAGAACGCGGTGTTAGATATGTCGAACTGCGATCGGTTGACTTAGGCGCTTTCGACCCGTCAGGCACAAGCGAGCAACAATTATATTTTCTAGAAGCCTTTATGATTTTTTGCCTGCTTACCGATAGCCCTGATTTATCAAGCCATGAAAAGGAATGTGTAGACAATAATCTTACGCAAGTAGCCTCTCAAGGTAGGGCAAAAGACTTAACGTTACATCGTTGTAATGACAGCATAAAACTTAAAGACTGGGGATTAGAAATTTGCAATGAAATGGAGGCTTTATGTCATATTTTAGATGCTGACGATCCAACCAAGCCCTATTCCTCTTCATTGAAATACCAAGTAAATAAATTCAACGATGCGTCTCTAACACCATCCGCTCGTCTTTTAAACATGATGAAAGATGAGAGTCTCCCTTTCTTTAAATTTGCTTTAAAGAAATCGCAAGAACATCAAACATACTATTCACAACAACAGCTTTCTGCCGAACAACAAAGTTTCTTTGATAAAGCAGCTGAACAATCACACAAAGACCAACAACAAATAGAATCTGCCGATACGCTCTCTTTTGATGACTATTTAAAAGAATATTTTTCTTCTGAATAAACCATTAAAAACAAGAGCGGTCTAAACCCCCTGTATATAAAAATGTGGCTTAAGCAACGCATTTGTTTATATCCTTATCGTATTTATGAATTATTCGAAACCATGTTATTTGTTACACTGAATGACTAGAAATAAATAGCGTCGAAATGGATATTCAAATTTTACAAAAAGAACTACAAGACCAACAACCAAGAGACATATTAAAGAGCATTTATGCTCAAACTAACAACATCGCTATTTCATTTAGTGGTGCTGAAGATGTTGTATTGATTGATATGGCCTGTAAATTAAAACTTAACCCATCAGTATTCACACTGGATACTGGTCGCTTGCACCCTGAAACATATCAATTCATCCAGGCAGTAATGGATCATTACAACATTAACATTAATATACTGACGCCGGACCCTACGACCCTACAAGATTTAACATTAAAAAAAGGCTTATTTAGCTTCTATAAAGATGGACATAGTGAATGTTGCGGAATAAGAAAAGTTGAACCACTCAAAAAACACCTTCTCACGTTAAATGGGTGGATTACAGGGCAACGAAAAGACCAAAGCAAAGAAACAAGAAATAGCTTATCTATTGCTGAAATAGATCCAAGCTTTAAAGGTTGTGACGGCCAATTAACAAAATTCAACCCCCTATGCAATTGGACATCGGAAGATGTATGGTCTTATATAAGAGCACTCGATGTACCTTTTAACACGCTTCATCAGCAAGGTTACGTAAGCATTGGTTGCCAACCCTGCACACGCGCCACACTTCCACATCAAGACCCTCGTGAAGGCAGGTGGTGGTGGGAAAATGCCGTTAATAAAGAATGCGGGTTACATTCAAACTCTTAAATTCAAACTTTAGATAGTCATATCTACCGAACATTTAGAAATGCGGCAATTGAATGTCTTTAACAAGCTCATCAATTAATAATTGATCCTTTAATTCCATCGCTTTTGACACAATTTCCTTCGATAAATGTGGCGCAAATAAGCGAATAAATTCGTACATGTAACTTCGAAGGAAAGTATCTTTTCGTATACCAATCCTAGTAATACTTTTGCCAAACAAGTGCCCCGCATTGATAGCAACAAGATCCCCGTCAGCCTCCTCATCATAGGCCATACGCGCTACAATCCCGACACCTAAGCCAAGACGAACATATGTCTTAATAACATCCGCATCAACAGCTGTAAGGGCCACTTCAGGTTTTAAGTTTTCAGACTGAAAAGCTTCATCCAATTTAGAGCGGCCTGTAAACCCGAACACATAGGTAATAAGAGGGTAACTTGAGACGTCAGCTAATGTGACATCACTCAATTTAGTTAACTCATGCCCCTTAGGTACAAGTAAACATCTATCCCAAGAATAACAAGGTAGCATAATAAGGTTGTCATAAAGCTCGATTGCTTCAGTCGCTATAGCTAAATCAACCGCACCATGTGAGACCATCTCTGATATCTGTACTGGCGTGCCCTGTTGGATATCTAATGAAACATCCGCCATTTCAGACATAAACGTTTTAATAACCGTTGGTAAGGCATAGCGGGCTTGAGTATGCGTAGTAGCAATAGATAACGTCCCACTATTTTCATCACAATATTCTCTTGCAATACTCTTAATATTATCTGTTTGCATAAGAATATGGCCAGCCAATTCGACAATTTTCTTACCCGCTGGCGTCATATCAACCAAGTGTTTACCATTACGAATAAAAATTGGAATACCTAATTCATCTTCAAGAATACGAATTTGTTTACTTATTCCAGGTTGCGATGTATAAATAGCTTCAGCTGTAGCAGAAACGTTTAGATTGTTTTTTGACACTTCCCAGATATATCTAAGTTGTTGTAACTTCATAACACATATTTCTTTTAGTTATTAATATAGAAATTATTATTACTTTTTATTATAAGCATTTTATATTATATTTCAACACCTTTCTTACACAGCAGCTCCTCCTTGGATATTTATTACATTTTTGCTGGAGCAAGCGTTGGTTTCGTTATCGGAATAACTGGTGTTGGTGGTGGCTCTTTGATGACACCACTATTGGTTCTTGGGTTCCAAGTACAACCCGCTATAGCAGTCGGTACTGATTTACTTTACGCAGCCATAACAAAAGCAGGCGGTGTGTACTCACATCATAAATTTAAAAACATAGATTGGACAATAGCCAAAAACTTATGCCTTGGCAGTATTCCTGCGTCGATCGTATCTGTATTTGCTATACAAGCATTGAATATATCAGACGATGTATTTGCACAAATAATATCTTTAGTATTGGGCGTCATGCTGGTGTGTACGTCAATTATCATCATATTCAAACAAAGGCTCATTAAGTTTAAATCAACCCAAAAACCAAAACCGAGAAATATAATAATATTAGGAGCATGTTTAGGTGTGTTAGTAACAATTTCATCGGTAGGTGCAGGTGCAATTGGAAGTGCAATATTACTAATTCTCTACCCCAATATGTTGTCGAACAAGGTTGTAGGAACAGATATAGCTCATGCAGTGCCGCTTACAGCAATAGCAGGATTAGGTCACCTTCACCTAGGTAACATAGATTTTAATTTGTTGACAAGTTTAATTATTGGCTCCTTACCGGCTGTTTATCTTGGGAGCAAAGTAGGCAAAGTTATTCCAGATAAGATGCTTAAAAATATTATTGCAACAATATTAATGATAATGGGTTTACGGTTTGCAATCTCATTTTGATACGTAAACAAAAATCAAAAATAGAAATAATATATTGAAATTGATTATAATATTTAAAGTAATTAACCATAAGGAACAAGAATGACATTTGTAGTAACTGAATCTTGCATAAAGTGTAAATACACGGACTGCGTAGATGTATGCCCGGTAGACTGTTTTCACGAAGGGCCTAATTTTTTAGTAATTGACCCAGACGAATGTATTGACTGTACATTATGCGAGCCTGAATGCCCTGTAGAAGCAATATATTCAGAAGATGAGCTACCAGAAGGGCAAGAATATTTTATAGCCTTAAATGCAGAACTAACACCTTTATGGCCAGTTATAACAGATATCAAGCCGGCACCAGATGATGCGGATGAATGGGCTACAAAAACTAATAAAATTGATTTATTACAGCGATAGTAATTATCAGTTTCAATAAAAAAGCCGGCGTATGCCGGCTTTTTTATTGATGTATTATTTAAAGCTATTCAGCTGATGAACTTTCTCTGTCCACAAGTTCAACATAAGCCATAGGTGCATTATCACCAGGTCTAAAACCACATTTTAAGATACGGAGATAGCCACCAGGACGGGCTTGAAAACGAGGAGCTAGATTATTAAATAATTTAGAAACACTATCTTTATCTCTTAAACGAGAAAAAACAAGCCTTCTTTTAGCCACTGAGTCAGTTTTAGATGCCGTTATTAGGGGTTCAATAAAACGACGAAGTTCTTTTGCTTTTGGTAAAGTTGTTTTAATAACTTCATGATCTATAAGAGAGTTAGCCATATTTTTAAACATAGCTTTACGGTGGCTGCTATTTCTATTTAGCTGACGACCTGATTTACGATGACGCATGATTAAATCCTTAAATTAAATTGAAGCGACTACTTTGTCACTAGTAATCAAACTAGATGGTGGCCAGTTTTCAAGCCTTATTCCTAAAGACATACCTTTAGAAGCAAGGACATCTTTGATTTCTGTTAGTGATTTTTTTCCTAAATTAGGCGCTTTTAATAGCTCAACTTCAGTACGTTGAATTAAGTCACCAATGTAAAATATTTGTTCTGATTTTAAGCAATTAGCTGATCGTACAGTCAATTCTAGGTCGTCTACAGGACGAAGTAAAATTGGATCAAATGTAGGCTCTGCAGGAACATCAGGTTCTTCAACTATGTCTTTTAAATCAACAAACACAGCTAGATGGTGATGTAAGATTGTTGCAGCAGCTCTAATAGTTTCTTCTGGATCTACAGTACCATTTGTCTCTAAATCAATAATTAACTTATCAAGGTTAGTACGCTGTTCAACACGAGCGGCATCAACTTTATAAGATACTTTTTTAATAGGGCTAAAAGAAGCATCTAACAACAAAGTACTAATTGCAAGATCTTCATCTTCTTGTTTACGAGAAACAGCGGTTTTATAACCTGTGCCACGTTCAACTTTGATGCTCATTGAAAGTGATCCATTAGATGTAAGATTAGCAATCACTAATTCAGGATTAACAATTTCAACATCATGATCAATTGTAATGTCGCCGGCAGTAACCTGGCATGGCCCTTTTTTATTAATAGTTAACAATACTTCATCTTTAGCCGTCAGTTTAACCGCTAAATTTTTTAGATTGAGCATAATATCAACAACGTCTTCTTGAACACCATCAATTGTCGTATATTCGTGCAGAACACCATCAATGCTTATTTCAGTTACAGCACAACCAGGAATAGAAGATAACAAAACACGTCGTATAGCATTGCCTAATGTATGACCAAAACCATGCTCCATAGGCTCAATCGTCACTTTAGAACGATTAGCAGATTTAGATTGAATTCCAGAGACTTTAGGTTGTAAAAAACCAGCAAGTAAATTTTGCATTATTATTCCTTAGATAATTACTTAGAGTACAGCTCAACAACAAGATGTTCGTTGATTTCAGCTGGCAAGTCAGATCTTTCAGGCATTACTTTGAAAGTACCTTGCATTTTTTTTGAATCTAATTCAACCCATTCAGGTAAACCACGCTGTTCTACAAAGTCTAGAGCAGCCTTAATACGAGTCTGTGATTTAGCAGATTCTTTAACTTCTATAATGTCATTCGCTTTAATCTGGAATGAAGGTATGTTCACACGTTGACCATTAACAACAATGCCATTATGTCTAACTAACTGACGAGCTTCAGATCTTGAAGCAGAAAAACCCATTCTGTACACTACATTATCAAGTCTACATTCAAGAAGTTGTAACAAGTTTTCACCTGTAGAACCCTTAATGCGAGCTGCTTCCGTATAGTACCCACGAAATTGTTTTTCAAGAATGCCATAAGTACGACGAAGCTTTTGTTTTTCTCTTAACTGTAGTGCATAGTCAGTTAAACGAGACCTACGTTGCCCATGTTGTCCCGGTGGATATGCACGTTTTTCCATTGCGCATTTTGCTGTATAGCATTTCTCACCTTTTAAAAATAACTTTTCGCCTTCACGACGACATAAGCGACATTTTGAATCTGTATATTTAGCCATTAGATAATCCTATTAAACGCGTCTTTTCTTTGGCGGACGGCAGCCATTATGTGGGATTGGAGTTACATCTTCGATATAAGTGATATTAAACCCAATATTGTTTAAAGCACGAACCGAAGATTCTCTTCCAGGACCAGGGCCTTTAATTCTAACTTCAAGGTTTTTCATTCCATATTCTTTAGCAATTTCACCCGCACGTTCTGCAGCGACCTGTGCAGCAAACGGAGTACTTTTTCTAGAACCTCTAAATCCAGATCCACCTGCCGTAGCCCAAGATAATGCATTACCTTTTCTATCTGTAATAGTGACGATAGTGTTATTAAATGTCGCATGAACATGAACAATGCCATCAACTACATTCTTTTTTAATTTCTTTTTACTACGACTGGGATTAGCCATACTGATTGATTCCTTTAATTAAATCTTATTTTCTAATGGGTTTGCGTGGACCTTTACGAGTCCTAGCATTCGTTTTAGTACGCTGGCCTCTAACCGGTAAACTACGGCGGTGGCGTATACCCCTAAAACAACCTAAATCTAAAAGCCTTTTGATGTTCATTGAAACTTCACGTCTCAAATCACCCTCAATAACATAAGCTCCAACTTCTGTTCTAATTAGTTCTAATTGATCTTCACTTAGTTCACGAACCTTAGTGGCAGTATCAATTTTTACTTTTTCACAAATCTTTTTTGATCGTGTTAATCCAATACCAAATATTGACGTTAGTGAGATCACAACGTGTTTATTGTCTGGTATGTTTATTCCGGCAATACGTGCCATGAATCTTCTCCGTTAATTTGGCCAGTAGAAAACCGGCAATTTTAATCTGAATAGCGCTTAACTACAAGCTAAACTATCAACCTTGGCGTTGTTTATGACGGCCATCCTTACAGATAATGCGTACAACACGATTTCTTCTTACAACTTTACAATTACGACAAATCTTTTTTACCGATGCTCTAACTTTCATTTCAACTCCTATACCTTGAAACCATTAACCTTTAAGGTTGGCCTTTTTCATAAGTCCTTCATATTGTTGCGACATAAGATGCGATTGCATTTGAGCTATAAAATCCATGACAACAACAACAATAATTAATAATGATGTACCACCAAAATAAAATGGAACATTAAAATACACGATTAAAAACTCTGGCAACAAACACACAGCAGTAATGTAAATAGCACCTAATAATGTAAGTTTGGTAATCACAGAATCGATGTATTTAGTTGTTTGTTCTCCCGGTCTAATTCCAGGAATAAAAGCACCTGATTTTTTTAGGTTATCAGATGTATCTCTAGAATTAAAAACCAAAGCCGTATAAAAAAAGCAGAAAAATATAATTGCAGCCGCATAAAACATAATATAAATCGGTTGCCCAGGCGACAGCATTGATGAAACATCTTGCAGCCATCCAAACCCTTCATTACTACCGAACCAGCCAGCTATAGTTGAAGGAAAAAGAATAATACTTGAAGCGAAAATTGGCGGTATAACACCAGCCATATTTAATTTTAAAGGCAAGAAACTTGATTGCCCAGCAACCATACGATTACCTTGTTGACGCTTAGCATAATTAATCTTAATTCGTCTTTGAGCACGTTCAACGAAAATTACAAATGCAGTAACTGCTATCGCTAGAATGAACAATATAATAGCTGTAAATGAATTAATTTCACCTGTTCTTACTAACTCAAGCGTACCACCAATTGCAGATGGCAAACCAGCGACGATACCTGCGAATATGATTAGTGATATACCGTTGCCAATTCCACGTTCAGTAACCTGTTCACCAAGCCACATTAAAAACATCGTTCCACAAACAAGCGTAACAACAGCAGTAAAAATAAATGATGGGCCTGGGTTAAACACAACAGCTAATCCACCAGCTGTTTGCGATTGAATAGCCGTCGCCATGCCAACTGCCTGTAATGTTGCAAGTACAACAGTTGAATAACGAGTGTATTGTGTGATTTTACGCTTACCTGATTCACCTTCTTTTTTAAGCTGTTCAAGCTTAGGTACAACCGATGTCATCAATTGAATAATAATAGATGCAGAAATATAAGGCATGATGCCTAAAGCAAATATACTTAATCTCTTAAGTGCTCCACCTGAAAACATATTGAACATATCAAGTATGGTTCCGGCTTGCTGTTCAAACATTAACTCTAATGCCTTAGGATCTATTCCAGGTACTGGAATATGCGCCCCGATTCTGAAAACGAAAAGAGCACCAAGAACAAAAAATATACGTTGTCTTAGTTCAGAAAGATTTTTAGAACCGCCAGAACCACCAGCAGCAGATGAGCCAAGTACAGACATTTAAGACTCTATGCTTCCGCCAGCTGCTTCAATGGCCTTCTTTGCACCAGACGTTGCAACAAGACCTTTCAATTTAACAGCAGAGGTAACTTCACCTGATAAAATAACTTTTACGCGTTTAGTAAAAATTGGAACAATATTAGCTGCAATCAATACATCTAATGTAATAACGTCATCATTTAATAAGTTTAATTCAGACAATCTAACTTCAGACGTTAACCTTTTCTTAGCAGAATTAAAACCTAATTTAGGCAATCTACGCTGAATAGGCATTTGCCCACCTTCGAAACCAATTTTAGTTTGGCCACCAGAACGAGATTTTTGACCTTTATGTCCACGTCCACAGGTTTTTCCGTATCCAGAACCGATACCACGACCGACTCTTTTTGCTACTTTAGTACTACCTTTAGCAGGTTTGATTGTGTTTAAAAACATGTTATCCCTCTTCCACTTCAAGCATGTAGTGAACTTTATTCACCATGCCTCTATTTTCAGGTGTATCAATAACTTCAACAGTTTGATGCATTTTTCTTATACCTAAGCCGGCAATACAGGCTTTATGTGACGCCAAACGTCCATTAGCACTACGGACCATTGTTAATTTAATTTTTTTATCAGCCATTTTATTTTCCAATAATTTCTTCAACTGATTTGCCACGCTTCATAGCGACGGCCTCAGCATCTGTCATGTCAGTTAAACCTTTTATTGTAGCTCTTACAACATTGGCAGGGTTGTTACTGCCTACACACTTAGCTAGAACATTGTGAACACCAACGACATCAAATACAGCTCTCATAGCACCACCAGCAATAATGCCAGTACCTTCAGATGCAGGCTTCATAAAAACAGACGCAGCACCATATCTTGCAGTAATATCATATTGAAGCGTATTATCTTTGAGCTTTACTTGACGCATATTTTTTCGAGCTTGTTCCATAGCTTTTTGAATAGCAACTGGAACTTCACGTGCTTTGCAAATACCAAAACCAACACGACCATTACCATCGCCTACAACAGTAAGTGCTGAAAATCTAAACTGTCTACCACCTTTAACTACCTTAGAAATTCTTCTAACAGTGATAAGCTTCTCTTGTAAATCGTCTTGACTATTTTGTGCTTGTGGTGATGCCATAATTGCCTCTAAAATTCCAAACCATTTTCACGTGCAGCGTCAGCTAATGCCTTAACTCTACCGTGATATTTAAACCCTGAACGATCAAAAGCCACTTTAGTTACACCAGCTTTTACAGCACGTTCGGCTAAAACTTTACCTACAACACTTGCAGCATCAATATTTCCAGAATATTTAACTTCACTTTTCACATCTGATAACAATGTAGAAGCAGAAGTAATAACCGTAACTCCATCCGCACTGATAATTTGCGCATATATGTGGCGAGGTGTTCTATGAACACTTAATCGATCAATACGTTTAGTCTTGATACGACTTCTAGTTTTTGTAGCCCTACGAAGGCGAGTTTCTTTCTTATTCATTATTAAGCCTTATTTTTTCTTAGCTTCTTTCATTACAATGTGTTCACCAACATAGCGTATACCTTTACCTTTATAAGGCTCGGGGGGTCTAAAAGCTCTTATATTTGCAGCTACTTGACCAACTAATTGCTTATCAGCACCTTTTATTACTATCTCAGTTTGTGAAGGTGTTTCTATTGTTATTCCAACTGGAATATCAAAATTAACTGGGTGTGAGAACCCTAATGTTAAATTTAAAGATTTACCCTTAACCTGAGAACGATAACCAACTCCACGTAACTCAAGTTTTTTTTCAAAACCTGTAGTAACACCAAAAACCATGTTATTAACTAAAGAACGAAAAGTTCCTGTTAAAGCCATAGATTTTTTTGAATCATCCGTTGGTTGAAACTTAAGTTGGTTATCACTAATTTCCATAGCAACCTGAGATAATAATTGGCAATTCAATTCACCATTTTTACCTTTTACAGTTACATTACCAGCACTATGTTTAACTTCAACATCAGATGGAACATCAACTGGATTTTTTGCAATTCTTGACATATTTAAACCTAATTAACTAACGTAACAAATAACTTCGCCGCCAAAACCTTGGGTGCGTGCATTACGATCACTCATCAAACCTTTTGATGTTGATATAACAGCAACACCTAAGCCCCCACGTACTGTTGGTAAGTCATTTTTAGATTTATAAATTCTAAGGCCCGGCTTACTAACACGGTCAATTTTTTCGATAACGGGTTGTCCTTGAAAATATTTAAGCGTTACTTCAAGGTTAGGCTTAGCCGTAGACTCATCAATTTTTTTAGAGTCTGTTATATACCCTTCTAATTTTAATAATTCAGCCAGCGCTTGTTTTTTTGTTGAAAACGGCATGACAACTGAGAATTTTTCAGCTGCATGTGCGTTACGGATTCTTGTCAACATATCCGCTATTGGATCGCTCATACTCATAATTTACTCCTTAATTACCAGCTGGCTTTAGATAAACCAGGCACATCACCACGCATTGTAGCTTCACGTAGCTTGTTACGACCCAAACCAAATTTACGATAATAACCATGTGGGCGACCAGTAATATTACAACGATTGCGCTGGCGCACAGGGCTAGAGTCTCTAGGTAATTTAACCAACGAAACTTGAGCTGCAATAACTTGCTCAATAGTTGATTTAGGACTTCTAATGATTTCTTTTAATTCTTTTCTTTTGGCTGAATATTTAGCAACTAACTTAGTTCGCTTATCTTCACGCGCTATCATGGATTTCTTAGCCATTATTTAACCTTGTTTCTTGATTGGGAAGTTAAAGGCACTTAATAAAGCACGACCTTCATCATCATTTTTTGCAGTCGTAGTTATTGCTATATCTAAACCACGAATTTTATCAATTTTATCATAATCTATTTCAGGAAATATGATTTGTTCTGTAACACCAATTGAATAGTTGCCGCGTCCATCAAAAGATTTAGCACTTAAACCACGGAAATCTCTAATACGTGGTATCGCAATATAAACAAGGCGCTCAATAAAGTCATACATACGCTCATTACGTAATGTAACCTTACAGCCAATAGGCATATCATCTCTGATTTTAAAACCAGCAATAGATTTTTTTGATATTGTTATAATTGGTTTTTGACCAGAAATCTTTTCTAAATCAGCAACTGCATTTTGAATTACTTTCTTATCAGCTACCGCATCACCTACACCCATATTAAGAGTAATTTTAGTGATTTTAGGAACTTCCATAATTGACTTAAACTTAAGCTCATCCATTAATGATGGAACAATTTTTTCTTTATACTGGCTTTGTAATGTACTCATAATTATTCTCTAGAACTTAAGCGTCAACAACTTCATTGTTTGACTTGAAAAAACGAACTTTTTTACCGTCCTCTAACACCCTAAATCCAACACGATCCGCTTTTTGAGTTTGCGAATTATATATAGCAACATTAGAAAGTTGAATTGGCATTTGTTTTTCAACAATCCCGCCTTCAATACCTTTGTTAGGATTTGGTTTTTGATGTTTTTTAACCATATTAATCCCTTCTACAAGCAACTTGTCTTCAGAAGCTATTTTTAATACAGTTCCACGCTTACCTTTATCTTTACCGGTAAGCACAATAACTTCATCACCTTTTTTGATCTTATTCATAATTAACCTATTGACCTAAATCACTTCTGGCGCAAGTGAAATGATTTTCATAAATTTCTCATTTCTTAACTCACGAGTAACCGGGCCAAAAATACGAGTTCCGATAGGCTGTAGATTTGCATTTAACAATACAGCTGCATTTCCATCAAACCTAATTAGCGATCCATCAGAACGACGAACACCTTTTTTAGTTCTCACAACAACAGCATCAACAACATCACCTTTTTTAACTTTACCGCGCGGTATTGCTTCTTTGATACTTACTTTAATGATATCGCCAATTCTTGCATAGCGCTTATGTGAACCGCCGAGCACCTTAATACACATAACACTACGCGCACCACTGTTATCAGCAACATCCAACCTTGTTTGCATTTGAATCATAATTAAACCCTAATAATTCTTATTTAGTTTTTTCTATTATTTCGTGTAATTTCCAAGTTTTAGACTTAGAAATTGGACGACATGCCACTAAAGACACGAGATCGCCTTCATTACACGAGTTACTTTCATCATGAGCATGAAAGTTAGTAGAACGCTTAATAAATTTACCATAAAGCTCATGCTTTACTTGACGAGTAACTTTAACAGTAATAGTTTTATCAGCCTTATTACTAACAACTTGTCCAGTAATAGTTCTGATATTCTTTTCCGCTTCACTCATTATTCTTCACCTGATTTTTCGTTCAGAATAGTTTTTATTCTAGCCACATCAACACGGATTTTTCCGAATTGATCTACTTGATTTAACTGCCCCGTTGCATTTTGCATACGCAAATTAAATTGTTCTTTTCTTAATTCCAACAGAAGATCATTTAGATCTGTGACTGTCTTTTCTCTTAATTCTGATGCTTTCATTACATTATTGTCCGTTCAGCAAATTTAGTTTTAAAAGGGAATTTAGCAGATGCCAGTGCAAATGCTTCTTGGGCTATTTCTTTTGAAACACCCTGTAGTTCAAATAACATTGTTCCAGGTTTGATTTGAGCAACCCAAAATTCAACACTACCTTTCCCTTTACCCATACGAACCTCTAGAGGTTTTTTGGTAATTGGCTTGTCTGGAAAAACACGAATCCAAACTTTACCGCCACGTTTAATATGCCTAGTAATTGCACGACGCCCAGCTTCAATTTGACGAGCTGTCATCCTGCCACGCTCTATAGACTTAAGCCCAAACTCACCAAAGCTAACCTTGCTTCCTCTATGAGCTAGCCCAGTGTTTCTATTTTTATGAGCTTTTCTAAATTTAGTTCTTTTTGGTTGCAACATAGATTTTACCTATTCTCCAGAAGCATTTTTGCTATTTAAATCAGGCAAACCTTTCTCTTCAAATACTTCACCTTTGAAAATCCAGACTTTAATTCCTAAAATACCGTAAGTTGTCAATGCCTCAGTAAACCCATAATCAATATCAGCACGTAATGTATGCAAAGGTACTCGCCCTTCTCTATACCATTCATTTCTGGCGATATCCGCACCGTTTAATCGACCACTCACTTTGATCTTAATACCTTCAGCACCAAGCCTCATTGTATTTGTTACCGCTCGCTTCATAGCGCGCCTAAACATAATTCTTTTTTCTAGTTGCTGAGCAACACCTTCTGCCACCAATAAAGCATCAAGCTCTGGTTTTCTAATTTCTTCAACATTAATTTGAACTGGCACACCCATAATCTTGCTTGCTTCAGCACGCAACGAATCAACATCACCACCTTTTTTACCAATCACAATACCTGGCCTTGCGGTATGAATCGTGATTTGAGCATTAGATGCAGGACGATTAATTTGAATTCGACTAACAGACGCACTCATCAATTTCTTTTTCAAGAAATCTCTAACAATAAGATCTTGGCGCAGCATTTCAGGGTAAGCTTGTGAATTAGCATACCAGCGTGAAGTCCAGTCTTTAACAATACCGAGACGTATACCTGTAGGATGTACTTTTTGACCCATATCTATTTACTCTTTACTTAGTGTCACTTACTTCAAGTGTTAAATGGCAATTTCTTTTTAAGATTTTATTACCACGACCTTTTGCTCTTGCTTTGAAACGCTTTAATGTAGGCGCTTCATCCACGTAGACAGTTGAAATAAACAACTCATCAACATCAGCACCTTCGTTATGCTCAGCATTAGCAATAGCTGAGTTTAATAATTTCTTAAAACTAAACGCTGCTTTTTTTGTGCTAAACGATAAAGTATTCAATGCAGCTTCAACATTTACACCACGAATTTGGTTAGCAACCAATCTGCCTTTTTGGGCCGAAAAGTTTGCATTTTTTAATATTGCTTTAACTTCCATCTTTAACTCATCCTACCTTGATTTTTTGTCAACAACGTGACCACGATAGGTACGAGTTAATGCAAACTCGCCAAGTTTGTGGCCAACCATATTTTCACTAATCAACACAGGCAAATGTAAACGACCATTGTGAATAGCAATAGTTAAACCAACCATATTAGGCGCTATAACTGAACGTCGCGACCATGTCTTGATTGGGCGTCTATTATTTGTTTCTATAGCCACTTCAACTTTCTTCATTAAATGAAGGTCGATAAAAGGGCCTTTTTTAATTGATCTAGGCACTATAATTCCTTAACGTTTTGTTCTATTTCTTACAATTAAATTGTCAGTACGCTTATTTTTGCGTGTCTTATAACCTTTAGCAGGCACCCCCCATGGAGAAACCGGATGACGACCACCAGATGTTCGACCCTCACCACCACCATGCGGGTGATCAACAGGGTTCATAGCAACACCACGAACAGTAGGCCTTACCCCACGCCATCTTTTAGCACCGGCTTTACCAAGTGAAATCAAACTATGTTCAGCGTTACCAACTTCGCCAATCACTGCACGACAAGCCGCCAATACTTTACGCATCTCACCAGAACGAAGCCTTAGCGTTACATGCTCACCCTCTCGAGCTACAATTTGAACGACAGTACCCGCACTTCTTGCAATTTGAGCGCCCTTACCTGGCTTTAACTCAACACAATGAACCTGACTACCAACGGGAATATTACGCATTGGCATACAGTTACCGATTTTAATAGGAGCTACTTCAGAGGAAACCACTTCATCCCCAACTTTAAGATCTTTAGGGGCAATCATGTATCGTCTTTCGCCGTCATTATAAACGATTAAAGCGATATTAGCAGTTCTATTTGGATCATATTCAAGAGTTTCTACTTTACCAACAACATCAATTTTATTTCTTTTAAAATCGATAATTCGGTAATGTTGCTTATGACCACCACCACGATGACGCGTGGTAATTCTGCCATTATTATTACGACCACCAGTTTTTGATTTTTTAGCTAATAACGGAGCATAAGGACCGTCTTTACTTAAATCAGGGTTGTTTACTCTTACTACAAACCTTGATCCTGGTGACGTTGGTTTACTTTTTACAATTGCCATAATATTTTATTTCTTTAGGTTAAGCGGTAGCAAATTCAATTTCTTGACCAGACTTGATCCGCACATAGGCTTTCTTAACATCAGATCGTTTACCAATTAAGCGACCAAAACGTTTCGTTTTACCTTTAACATTTAATGTTTTAACAGATACAACATCTACTTCGAAAAGCTTTTCAACAGCTGCTTTAATTTCAATTTTATTTGCAGAACTCAATACTTTAAATACATATTGATTAGAAGTATCCGCCGCTATTGCTGTTTTTTCAGTAACAACAGGCGAGGTGATTAGTTGAAGCAAAAACTCATGGTTCATTTCAAACGCTCCTCAATTAATGCTAATGCATCTTTAGTGACACAAATTTTTTCAAACGCAAGTAATGAAACAGGATCGATTTCATATGCTGTACAAACATCTACCTTATGAATGTTACGGCTAGCTAGTTGAATATTTTTATCTTCAGCTGCCAATACAAATAAAACGCTGGTTAATCCATTTTCTTTTAACAAAGAATCCAATACTTTGGTCTTAGGCTCATCAATAGATACAGAATCAATAATAACCAAACGATCTTGTCTAATTAACTCAGATAAGATTGAGCGCATTCCAACTGAATACATTTTTTTATTTAATTTTTTGCTGTGATCTTGAGGCTTAGCGGCAAACGTTACACCACCAGTTCTCCAAATAGGGCTTCTGATAGTTCCCGCTCTAGCACGACCAGTTCCTTTTTGTTTCCATGGTTTTACACCACCACCACTAACTTCTGACCGTGTTTTTTGAGCACGGGTTCCAGCTCTTGCATTAGCCATATATGTAACGACCAACTGGTGAATAATACCTTCGTTATATTCTTGACCGAATACAACTTCTGATACTTCCTTTCCAACTGTAGGCATTTGTAATTTCATAATTTACGCCTTATTCTTTTGTTTAATCGCTGGCGTCATGACTATGTCACCATTTTTTGCACCAGGAATAGCACCTTTTATAAGGACGATAGACTTTTCAACATCTACTCTCACTACTTCCAAGTTTTGCGTAGTCACTTGTCTATTACCCATATGACCTGCCATTTTTTTTCCTTTCACAACTCTACCAGGTGTTTGGCATTGACCTATTGAACCCGGAGCACGATGAGAAAGAGAGTTACCGTGTGTCGCATCTTGCATTTGGAAGTTATAGCGCTTAATAACACCCGCAAAACCTTTACCAATACTACGACCACAAACATCAACCTTTTGACCCGGCTCAAATATCTCAAGCGGTAAATCATTACCCACTTCAAGATCACTATCTGACTCTAATCTAAATTCCCATAATCCACGACCAGCATCTACGCCAGCTTTAGAAAACTCACCAGCTTTAGATTTATTTACGCGAGAATTCTTCTTCTCACCCGTTGTAACTTGAACTGCAGAATAACCATCTGATTCTTTATTCAACACACGTGTAATTCTATTTGACAACACCTGCACAACAGAAACCGGGATTGAATCACCCTCATCTGTAAATACTCTTGTCATTCCGCACTTGCGGCCAACTAATCCTAAAGACATTATCTTTCCTCTTTAATATGTAGATGTATTGATTTAATTCAGTTTAATCTGAACGTCAACACCAGCAGATAAATCAAGCTTCATCAATGCATCAACTGTTTTATCAGTAGGTTCAACAATATCCATCATACGTTTGTGCGTACGAAGCTCATATTGATCTCTTGCATCTTTATTGACATGCGGAGAGATAAGAACAGTGAAACGCTCCTTCTTTGTTGGCAAAGGAATTGGACCCATAACTTGAGCGCCTGTTCTTTTTGCCGTTTCAACAATTTCACGTGCCGCATGATCAATTAAACGATGATCAAAGCCTTTTAAACGAATTCTAATGGATTGTTTTGACATAATAATTACTCAATAATTTTAGCAACAACACCGGCGCCAACTGTACGGCCACCTTCACGAATAGCAAATCTTAAGCCATCTTCCATCGCAATCGGGTTGATTAGTTTTACGGTCATTTGAACATTGTCACCTGGCATTACCATTTCTACGCCTTCTGGTAAGTCACATGCACCTGTTACGTCTGTTGTTCTGAAGTAGAACTGTGGACGGTAACCGTTGAAGAATGGTGTATGACGACCACCTTCATCTTTCCCTAGTACATACACTTCTGCTTCAAAATGCGTATGAGGGGTAATTGATCCTGGTTTTGCTAGTACTTGACCACGTTCTACGTCTTCACGTTTGGTTCCACGTAATAAAACACCTACGTTGTCGCCAGCTTCACCTTGGTCTAGCAGCTTACGGAACATTTCAACACCTGTACAGGTTGTTGTTACTGTGTCTTTAACGCCAACGATTTCAATTTCTTCACCGACGTTAACAACACCACGTTCGATACGGCCTGTTACTACTGTGCCACGACCTGAGATTGAGAAAACATCTTCTACTGGCATGAGGAAGTCTCCATCAACCGCACGTTCTGGAAGAGGGATGTATGTGTCTAGCGCTTCAACCAGTTTTATAACCGCTGGAGCACCAATATCAGACGTGTCGCCTTCTAATGCTTTAAGCGCTGAACCGGTAATGATTGGTGTGTCGTCACCTGGGAATTCATACATGTCTAATAGTTCACGTATTTCCATTTCAACGAGTTCTAATAATTCTTCATCGTCTACCATGTCCGCTTTGTTCATGAAGACAACGATGTACGGCACACCCACTTGGCGAGATAGAAGGATATGCTCACGTGTTTGTGGCATTGGGCCATCGGCAGCTGAACAGACCAATATAGCGCCATCCATTTGTGCAGCACCTGTGATCATGTTTTTAACGTAATCGGCGTGACCCGGGCAATCTACGTGTGCGTAGTGGCGAGTTTCTGATTCATATTCAACGTGTGATGTCGCAATGGTAATACCACGCTCACGCTCTTCTGGTGCATTGTCAATCTCATCAAACGCCTTGACTTCTCCACCCATCGCTTCTGCCATCACTTTTGTTAGGGCAGCTGTTAAGGTTGTTTTTCCATGGTCAACGTGGCCAATTGTGCCAACGTTTACATGGGGCTTGTTTCTTTCAAATTTTTCTTTAGACATTACGCACCTTTATTCAAGACTTAATTAAATTAAAAATCAAACTACTACCACTATCACAACTGGAGCCCATAATCGGAATTGAACCGATGGCCTCTTCCTTACCAAGGAAGTGCTCTACCCCTGAGCTATATGGGCAAATACCACACCACAATGGAGCGGGTGGCGGGAATCGAACCCGCGTGTTCAGCTTGGAAGGCTGACGTTCTACCATTGAACTACACCCGCGCGCTCTATACCGTACTAGCCCAAATTCATCCAACAATACAAATGGTGGAGGGGGGAGGATTCGAACCTCCGAAGGCTGAGCCGTCAGATTTACAGTCTGATCCCTTTGGCCGCTCGGGAACCCCTCCTAAATTAGCCGACCATTGTCTTGTATTTAAAAATCACTGTCAACACGAAAATCATTAATCTACTAGCCAATTTCATGAAGCATGCAACGCCTGCATGGCTTTTTGATATTCACCTTGCACCACATCGCTCATAACACCCAAACTTTTTGACACAGCTTCTAGTAAATTTTTCTCTTCATGACGACTTGCTCGGCTTAAAACATAATCTGATACTTGCGACTTATCACCAGGGTGGCCTATGCCGAGTCTTACTCTATAAAAATCTTTTGATGCCAAATGATTAATAATATCTCTTAAGCCATTATGACCGCCATGGCCACCTGCTCTTTTTAGCTTCACATCACCTGAAGGAAGATCCAATTCGTCATGAGCAATCAAAATCTGCTCAACTGGAATGTCGTAATATTTTGCATAAGCACCCACCGAACTACCACTTTTATTCATAAATGTTTGCGGCTTTAGTACGTGGATATCAACGCCATTCAACTTGAATCGGGCCACATCAGCTTTGAATTTTGAAGCATACGACATTGATATGTTGCTTCCAGACACCAGCTCATCAATAAACAAAAACCCAGCATTATGCCGGGTTTTTATATATTGGTCGCCTGGATTACCCAGGCCTACGATGAGCATGACCATTTACTATTCTGAATCACCTTCTTCAGACTCTTCTCCATCCGAAGATTCAGCAGCGGCAGCGGTTTCCTCTTCTTCATCAACCAACGCAGCACGGTTAGCCTGAATTGAAACAACTTGACCATCATGAGCCTCGCCTTGACCAAGCGCTACTATCTCCAAACCTTTCGGCAACTTGATATCTGACAAGTGTAAACTCGACCCAATTTCCAGCTCTGAAATATCTACTTCAATGTATTCTGGCAAATCTCCAGGTAAGCAAAGAATCTCAACATCCACCATCTCATGAGTTACTACACCACCCTCTTTAGCACCAGGCGCAACGTCTTCACCCATAAAATGCAGCGGTACATTTACTTTAAGCTTCTCTTTCATGCTCACACGAATAAAGTCTGCATGCATTAACCTATTTTTACTAGGGTGACGCTGCAATGCCTTAATAATAACTTTTTCCTTCTTTTTACCTACGTTAATAGTCACAATGTGAGAGAAAAATGCTTCATTTTCCGTACTATGGAAAAACTCATCATGCCCCAATGTAATTGAAACAGGATCTAATCCAGCACCATAAACTACTGCAGGGACTTTATTTTCTTTACGTAATCGACGCGTTGCGCCCTTACCTAAATCCTCACGAACTGATGCGGCCAATTCAAAATCGGTACTCATCTTGCTTCTCCAAATAAATTATAAATAACGAAACCGCGCATTTTGCCACAGTTTTTAGTCTACGTACAGCGAACTTACAGAATCTCCACTCACCATCCGCCTAATTGTTTCGGCCAACATTTCAGCCACGCCAAGTTGGCGAATTTTTTCACAGCTCTTTGCATTTTCTTGAAGCGGGATCGTGTCGGTCACGACCAGTTCGTCCAATACAGAGCCATTGATGTTTTCAATAGCTTTTCCAGACAAAACAGGGTGAGTACAATAGGCTTTTACACTAATCGCACCATTATCCTTTAACGCCTTCGCCGCTAGACATAGCGTTCCAGCCGTATCGACCAAATCATCGACTATCACACAATCACGGCCCGCTACGTCTCCGATAATATTCATCACCTGCGCCTCATTTGGCTTTGGTCGACGCTTATCAATAATAGCTAAGTCCGCGTCGTCCAATCGCTTCGCTAGCGCACGCGCTCTGACCACACCACCCACATCCGGCGACACAATCATCAGCTTATCCGTCTTACGCTGCCATATATCGCTTAACAATAATGGCGAAGCATAGACATTATCGACAGGTATATCAAAAAACCCTTGGATCTGATCGGCGTGTAAATCAACCGTTAAGACATGATCGGCACCAGCCGTATCGATCATTTTAGCCACTAATTTTGACGTAATAGGTACCCTAGCAGAACGCGGACGGCGATCTTGCCGCGCATACCCATAGTAAGGGATAACTGCCGTGATTCTATGAGCGCAAGCTCTTTTTAGAGCATCTATAATAACCAACAATTCCATCACGTGGTTGTTCGTAGGCGCGCAAGTCGGCTGAATGATAAACACATCCTTGCCACGGACATTTTCACCAATCTCAACCATGATTTCACCATCGCTGAACATTTCAACGCTAATACGGCCCATCGAAATATTGAGGTGGCGTACAATTTTATCGGCTAGTTCTTTATTGGCATTGCCGGTAAAGACCACGATCCGGTTATCTAGCACGGCTAACTCCTAGAAAAGATTTGATAATTTAAGAAAATGGCTGGGGCGCCAGGACTCGAACCTGGGATGCGGAGATCAAAACCCCGTGCCTTAACCGCTTGGCCACGCCCCATCATTTTCTTGCAGATTATACCTGATTAACGAACCTATTTAATGCTTTGTGCAAAGGCGATTCATTCACACCTTTTACAAGCCATTTAGTCCAGCCATCTGGTAACTTGTTTGACAACTCCAGTGCTTCCGCCCTTGTTTCGCATGTCGCAAACAAGCTAGAGCCAGTCCCTGTCAAACGTACATCAGTAAATGTTGAAAAATATTGGTACATTTTATCAACATCTTTACTTAATTTTCTCAGTATTGGCAAACAAACATTTTCAAGTTGCCCTTCGTGAAAGTCGCGTATTGTGATGGGTGAACAATCACGTGTCAAACGGTTATGTGAAAAAATTTCTTTTGTCGAAACATGCACGCCAGAATTTACGACAAGATACCAATGCTCATCAAGCGCCACCGGCACTATTTTTTCACCAACGCCTTCCGCCCAAGCCGACTTACCCAGCACAAAAACCGGTACGTCCGCACCTAAATTCAAACCCAACTTGGCCAATTCCTGTAGTGAGTAACCTAACTGCCACAACTCATTTAAAACCACCAATGTCGTCGCGGCATTGGAACTACCCCCGCCCAGACCTGCCCCCATTGGCAATATTTTTTTGATTGTTATATTCACGCCGAGATCTACAGAAGCATGCACCTTAAGCATTTTTGCCGCCTTTATAATCAGGTTTTCGCTCGTTTCAACTCTGTCCATATTCCCATGAAGTTTAATTTCCCCATCGTCGCGACTATTGAAGCTTAGCCAATCACTAATTGCTAACAGCTGAAACACTGTTTGTAGCTCATGATAACCATCTGGACGCTGGCCAATCACTCGCAAAAATAAATTTAATTTTGCCGGTGCAGGCCACCAAACATCAGACCAATTGTTATCACCATTCATTATTTCAACCATTGCTCTATAGCCAATTTGATATTTAAACGTTTATTTTTAACAGATACGCTATGTGGTAACCATATATCACTTACCTCCCGATACTTGCTCAATTGAACACGCCAGCCTGCCTGCTCAAACTCGCGTCTTTCCTTAACGAGCCCCGTGTCGTTTAATAACTCGACATTAGGAACAACTAGGCCTCTAGCCCAGTATTTTAAGTAATTAATGGGCGGATTAAAACCAACAACACGCTGCAGTTCATCATTGTTTTTTAATACCTGAACTCCGTCCTGCGTCTCAACAATTATTTGCTTTTCTTGATAACGAATATTCGCCAAAACACCAGACAGTGAAGCGCTAATCACTAACTCATCAACAACCTCGTCATGTTGCCAATCAATGTTAGCCAACCAAGCATTATTTTCTTGCTTTATAGACACCCGCCCGACAACACCCCAGTTTCTTTGTGCTGATACATTAATGTTGTTATTTACTTGAGAAAAATCACTACTTGACGACGATTGTTTGTTAACCAAGCTCGCACATGCCGACAGCTGCAGCAGCAAAAAGGAAACAACTAAAACCTTCATTGGATTCGTTTAAGCGCCTCGATAAGCGTATTGTCTTCAGGAAACTTCTCTGCCGCTTCTTGCCATATCTGTTTAGCCTCTTGCTGCCTACCTAATACCCATAATGTTTCACCCAAATGTGTCGCAATTTCAGCCTCAGGCTGTTTTGAGTAGGCTTTTTTTAGCAAAACCAATGCTTCTTCATAACGGCCAGATCGATAGTTTAACCAGCCCATACTATCCAGTATGGCAGAATCATTCGGCCTAAACGCTAGCGCTTTTTTTAAATAGCCTCGCGCCTCATCGAACCTAAACGTTTTACTGGCCAGGGTGTAACCCAGCGCATTCAGGGCATTGACATTATCAGGTTCTTTTTCTAACACTATATGGAGATCACTTTCAACGACATCGATTTTATCTAACTTAGCCGCCGCAATCGAGCGCGTATAACGAAGCGTTAAGTCATCTGGCGCTTTACCAACGGCTTCTGTCATCAATTCAAATAGCTCAGAATATTGATTTTCGTTCGCCAAAAGCTCACCTTCAAGAACATAAAACTGTGTAGCCTTCTTAGGAAACTGTCGCCGTAAATTAGCAGCCACAGCTCTAGCACCTGACAAATCACCTAACTTGGACTTTATCATGGCGACGTTTGCTTGGGCATCTATATAGATACGACCTTGCCCCACCTCTTTAAACCAAGTTATAGCAGATTCCAGCTTGCCACCTCTATAGTCAATACGCCCTAAATAAAAAGCCGACTCAGAGGAAAAACCGCCCAGTTCTCGCAACGTTAAGAACTGCGCTTTTGCAGCAGCCACTTTTTCTTGTTTAAGTAACACAAGCGCTAACGAAAACCGTGCTTCATTATGGTTTTTATCTGCATCTAAAATCGACATAAACTGTTGCTCTGCCTCTTTATATTGCTTGTTATGTGCAAGCAACTGGCCGTACTTCATGCTAACTCTGTGATCCGAAAAGCGCTCATTCGCGCCCTTTAAGACACCCAAACCAGACTCGATATTACCCACCTTTTCATACACTCGCGCAAGCTGTAGATAGGGTGCCGACCAATCTGGAGCAAGCTCAAGTGCTTTTTTTGCATCCTGCTCAGCCTGGGCTGCTTCATTAAACTTGAGGTCTATTTGAGAACGAGATAAGTAAACCGCAGATTCGGCGGCATACGAAGCAATCAAACCATCTATGACACCATACGCCACCTGCTTATTGCCCGATCTTGAAATCATATCACCCAGCGCCAACAACGTGTTTCGAGGCGGAATCTCACTAGCAGCAACTAGTGCATTTGCTTGCACTATGCTTTTATTAACATCGCCTGCCGCCAAGTAAACAGTTAGCGCCAATTGATGAACCTGAGCATTTACCTGCCCTTTTTCCAATAAAAGATTCACCATCGACTTTGCAGCGGCAATATCTTTGTTGAATATAGCAACTTGTACGGCACGAAGCGCTAAATCCGGGTCGCTTGATATCGTCGCTGCCCTTGTATAAAAAGCACTCGCCGCCGGTATATGACCTTTTTTACCGGCTAATTCACCAGCCAAAATATTAAACAACAACTCTGCGCTGAGTGGTGTTTTAACTTTTTCTACGTCTTTAGTCTCAACAACTGTCGCTTGTTGAACAGTATCACTGGCTCCCACACTATTGACTGTTGTCACTTTATTTTCAGGCGCCACAGCACAAGCCACTAACAATTGGGACAGCAACATTACATAAAAAAACTTAACTCGCATAAAACCTTCCAGTCATAAAAACATTAGCTTAACAATTTTTAAGCATACCATGCATCAATAGCGCTTATAATATGCTTATTTGAACGCGACTTTATCGCATATCGCATGTTACTCACGCTCGGACTCAATCACAATACTGCTCCATTAGAAATTCGAGAGAAAGTCGTTTTTGCGCCCGATCGCATTACAAATTCATTACAATCATTAACCAATCTTTCATCTGTTGAAGAGGCTGCAATTTTATCAACGTGCAACCGTACTGAAATATATTGCGACCTTACGCATCAACACCCTGAAGACCTTATCGCTTGGTTAGCAGAGCAACACAACCTTAATCATCAGGATATAAAAAGCTATCTTTACACGCATAGCGACATGCACTCTATAAAGCACATGTCTCGCGTTGCCTGTGGCTTAGATTCAATGATTTTAGGCGAGCCTCAAATCCTTGGGCAAATGAAGTCTGCCTACCAACAGGCAAATGAAGCAGGTACGTTAGGAAAATATTTAGGTAAACTTTTTCAGCATACATTCCAAGTGGCTAAAAAAGTCAGGACCGATACCGCTATTGGTAGCAGCCCGGTATCGATAGCTTTCGCAGGCGTTAAGTTAGCACAACAAATTTTTTCGGATCTGCATGCACAAACAGCATTATTGATTGGCGCTGGAGAAACCATCGAATTAACTGCTCAGCATTTGAAAGAGCTCAATATCGGGCGAGTTATTATCGCCAACAGAACGTTAGAAAAAGCCCACGCAATCGCCTCACGCTGCAATGGTTATGCTATTGAGATAAAAGATATTCCAAAACATTTAGCTGAAGCCGATATCGTTTTCTCTTCTACCGCTAGTCAGTTACCTATACTTGGCAAAGGCAGCGTTGAAACAGCCATAAAAAAACGTAAGCACAAACCCATGTTTATGGTTGATTTAGCCGTTCCCCACGATATTGAAAAAGAAGTGGGCGAATTAAGTGATGTGTACTTATATTCAGTTGATGATTTAAAAAACGTCATCGATGAGGGCTTACAAAACCGTCGTGAAGCTGCTGAACAAGCCGAAGATATAATCAACACCCAAGTATCTAGCTTTCAAACCTGGGTTCGTTCTCAAGGCGCCTCTGAGATTATCCAACAACTTAGGCATCAATCAGAACAATCTCGTGACACAGCCCTTAACAAGGCTCTACAATCTCTACAAAACGGCACAAACCCAGAAAATGTTTTAAAAAGGCTGGCTAATGACCTGACCAACAAACTTCTCCATGAGCCTAGCAGCTCAATAAAACAAGCCTCTGCTGACAGTAATATTCAGTTATTACAAGCCGCCAAACAACTCTTTAAGCTCAAAAAATAACCATGAATACCTCAATTCTACATAAACTAGACACGCTGACTGAGCGCTTTGAAGAAATAGCGCAACTACTTGCTGAACCTAGTGTACAGAGTGATCAGAATAAATTTCGCTCACTTAGCCAGGAATATTCACACCTTAGCCCTATTATTGAAAACTACAATAACTACCAATCAACAATAGAAAATAAAAAAGCGGCCATGTCGATGCTTAGCGATAACGACCCTGACATTAAAGCCATGGCGAAAGAAGAGCTAAAAGACGCTCAATCTGGCATAGAAAAGCTTGAAACAGAATTGCAAATTTTATTATTACCAAAAGATCCTAACGATGGGAAAAATGCATTCTTAGAAGTTAGGGCAGGAACTGGTGGTGCTGAAGCCGCCATTTTCTCTGGTGATTTATATCGCATGTACTTACGTTTTGCTGAAAAAAAATCTTGGCGGTTTGAAATTATCAGCGAAAGCTTAGGTGAACACGGCGGTTATAAGGAAGTCATTGCTCGTGTGATTGGTAACGACGTCTATTCACAATTAAAATTTGAATCAGGTGCTCATCGCGTTCAACGTGTACCTGACACTGAATCTCAAGGTCGCGTACATACCTCTGCATGCACTGTCGCCATCATGCCTGAAGCAGATGAAAAGGACGAAATAGAAATTAATTCTGGCGACCTACGCGTTGATACATTTCGAGCATCCGGCGCTGGCGGGCAACACGTTAATAAAACTGACTCTGCCATTCGTCTAACGCACATTCCTACTGGAACAGTTGTTGAATGCCAAGATGAGCGCTCACAACACAAAAATCGCGCCCGCGCCATGACGTTACTAAAATCCCGCATCATGGCCGCTGAGCAAGAGAAACTCGACTCAGAAGAAGCCGAATCACGCCGATCACAAGTTGGCAGTGGCGATCGTTCAGAAAGAATCCGCACCTACAACTATCCACAAGGGCGGGTTACCGATCACCGAATCAATTTAACGTTATACAAACTTGATGAAGTCATGCAAGGTGATCTAGATCAGGTGATAGACCCGTTAATTCAAGAACATCAAGCGGATTTATTAACCCAACTAGGTTCTACAGACTAACCATCTCTGAGCCCTAGGCTAATGAACAACAACCCCAATATCAAACAATGTATCGCTCTAGCCTGTCATCAGCTAGCAAACAGCCCTAGCTCACAACTTGATGCTGAGGTGATATTGGCAACTGTTTTAAAAAAAGGCCGTTCATATTTACGAACCTGGCCTGAAAAACAACTAAGCACCGAAGAACTTGAACGATTCAACGCCCTAGTACAAGACCGCCAAAACGGCAAACCAATCGCCTATATTATTGGTGAACGAGAATTTTGGTCACATACCTTTCGTGTTAGCCCCGATGTTTTAATTCCACGGCCCGATACAGAACTACTAATTGAAACAACACTCAGCTTGTTTCCTAGTCAAGCAGCTATACAAATTGCAGACCTTGGAACAGGCAGTGGCGCCATTGCTATTAGTTTAGGGCTAGAATTTCCAAACGCACAAATAACCGCCGTTGATAACAGTGCTTCCGCTTTGCTCGTTGCACAAGAAAATGCGACTCGACTTCAGCCCCATAATGTGAATTTCATAAAAAGCGATTGGCTGAATGCGGTAAATATCAACAATTTTGATATTATTATTAGCAATCCGCCCTATATTGACAGCGCAGACAATCACCTTAATGAAGGCGATGTGAAGCATGAACCAAAAAGCGCATTGATTGCTCAAAAAAATGGCCTACAAGATATCGAAACCATTGCAATTGATGCAAAAAAACACCTTAACAAAAGCGGTTTCTTACTGCTAGAACATGGTTTTCAACAGGGTAATACTGTCAAAAATTTGCTAGAATCGAGCGGCTACAACCACATTCAACAGCTTAAAGATATTCAAGGCCACACCAGAGCTACATTGTGTCAACTCAATTAATATTAAAAACTTTCATATGAATTCAAAAATAGTAGAACTACCACGTAAACTTGTTAATCAACTATTACACCAAGCACAAGTATCAGCTGAACAAGAAGTATGTGGATTCATTAGCATTAAAAATAACATCTACCAGCACTACAAGGTTGAAAATGTTGCTGAACAAACAGATGTACAGTTTTTAATGGAACCTAAGCAGCAATTAGCCGCCATGAAAACCATGCGTGAATCAGGGGAAGAGTTGTTTGCTATTTACCATTCACACCCAAGCGCACCTGCGATACCCTCTGCACGTGACATTGAACAAGCCACCTATCCAGATGCTTACTATTTAATTATTTCATTAAACACTAAAGGCGTACTGGAAATGCGATGCTTCAAACTGTTGCATGACGAAAATATCATTGAAATTATTCTGGAAATGACCGAAGACTAACGTCTACAAACGAATGAGTAATTCTCATATAGCATTTGCTTTTTCCAAACCCACGTAATACATCGCATTTTTTAATTTCTTACGAGGCTCTGGTGCCTGGCCACTTAACATATAAGCATCGTTGTAAGCACCCGCTGCTTCTTTATAACGTTTCAAATGCATATGTGCGTCGCCAACCAGTGTCCACCCTTTCACCGTTGGGTTTGTTTTTAACTTTTCCTCAATACGACGTATTTCAGCGTCAATCTGGTCTCTTTTCGACAGCTTAGCCGTTTCAACCGGTACTTCTTTTATTGTTTTCTCAATAGGCTGCATTTCTTTTTTCACCAGACCACTATCGGTGACAGCCGATGTTTCACTTTCACACGCTGATAATAACAAACCTAGAACTATAAATAACATTACATTTTGGATTTTCATAAGCACTCTTAATTTTCAATTCATCACATACAGTAGAAAGCCCGTATGCTCTTAATCTTTCAATTTTTTTTGTAATAATTGATTAACTTGTTGCGGGTTCGCCTTGCCTTGAGTTTGTTTCATAATACTACCCACAAAAAAACCTAAGACTTTAGTCTTTCCTGCTCTAAATTGAGCCACTTGGTCTTCATTATCTAACATCAACTGATCAATGATTTTTTCAAGCGCTCCCGTATCAGAAATTTGCTTCAGCCCGTCTTGTTCAATAATTTCATCTGCTGTCGCCTCACTATTCCACAGCTTCTCAAACACTACCTTCGCAATTTTTCCGGATATTGTTTGATCTGCAATGTTCTTAATTAAGCCACCTAATTGTTCGGCATTTACAGGGCTATTCGCAATATCTAAGTTGTGTTGGTTTAACCCGGCACTGAGCTCACCCATGACCCAATTAGCAATTAACTTTGCCTCACCCGCTGCATAGCTAACAGCCACTTCATAATAATCTGCCAACTCACGTTGAGCTGTGAGAAGTTCGGCATCATACTCGCTCAAATCATACTGTTCTTTAAAGCGTTGTTTCTTCGCACCAGGCAATTCTGGCAACTCATCACGCATTTCATTTAAAAGCTGCTCTGAAATGACTACTGGCAATAAATCTGGGTCTGGGAAATAGCGGTAATCATTTGCTTCTTCTTTAGAACGCATTGAACGCGTTTCATCTTTATCCGAATCGTACAAACGCGTTTCTTGAACTATTTTCCCGCCGGATTCAAGAATATCTACTTGCCGTTCAACCTCATGCGCAATTGCTTTTTCTATAAAACGAAAGGAATTCAAATTCTTAATTTCAGCACGCGTTCCAAATTCTTCTTGGCCCATTGGGCGCATCGATATGTTCACATCACACCTGAACGACCCTTCTTGCATATTACCGTCGCATACCCCCAAATATTGCACCAAACTATGCAGCTTTTTAACATAAGCAACGGCGTCCGCTGCCGAGCGCATATCAGGCTCAGACACGATTTCTAATAACGGCGTGCCCGCTCTATTTAGATCCACACCTGTCTTGCCATGAAAATCTTCATGTAACGACTTTCCTGCATCTTCTTCAAGATGAGCGCGCGTAACACCTATCGTTTTTACCTGACCATCTACATCAATATCTATCTCACCTAACCCAACGATTGGTTTATCAAATTGGCTTATTTGGTAGCCTTTTGGCAAGTCTGGATAAAAATAGTTCTTTCGAGAAAATATCGAATAAGGCGCAATATGAGCCCCGATAGCTAAACCAAACTTGACCGCATAACGAACCGCTTGTTGATTCAACACGGGCAACGTGCCCGGCAAACCCAAGTCCACAGCACATGCCTGTGTATTAGGCTCTGCACCATATGCAGTAGAAGCACCTGAAAATATTTTAGATTTTGTTGATAATTGCGCGTGAATTTCAAGGCCAATTACTGTTTCCCATTGAATTGCCATGTTATTCTCCAAAACCGGCTGGAACAGCCTGGTGCCAGTCTGTCAATTGTTGATATTGATGCGCCACATTAAGTAACTTAGATTCAGCAAAGTAATTGCCTATTAACTGCAACCCAACAGGTTTTTCATCTACGAATCCACACGGTACAGACATGCCCGGCAAGCCCGCCAAGTTCACGCCAATAGTGAAAATATCTGACAAATACATAGACACTGGATCATCTGCTTTTTCGCCGGCAGAAAAAGCAACCGAAGGTGCTGTAGCACTGGCAATAATGTCCACGTCTTTAAATGCACGAGTAAAGTCTTCTTGGATTAATTGACGTACTTGTTGCGCTTTTTTGTAGTACGCATCGTAATACCCAGCAGACAATACATAAGCTCCAATCATAATCCGCCGCTTCACCTCATTACCGAAGCCTTCGCCACGTGAGCGTTTATACAGATCTTCCAAGTCCACAGGGTTTTCACACCGATACCCAAAACGTACCCCGTCAAATCGAGATAAGTTAGCAGAACATTCAGCAGGCGCTACTACATAGTAAGCCGGCACGGATAAATTGATATTCGGTAAACTAATTTCTTTTATATAAGCGCCCGCACGTTTAATCACGTCAATGGCCTCCTCTACTTTCTCTCGAATAGATTCATCTAAATCGTCAGAAAAGAACTCTTTTGGCAGGCCCACTGTCAGCCCCTTAATTGAATCACCTAAGCTTGCACTGTAATCTTCAACTGGTTTATCTAAGCTTGTTGAATCATTTGGATCAAACCCAACCATTGCCTGCAACATGGTTGCGGCATCTTCAGCACTTTTCGTCATCGCACCGCCTTGATCTAAACTTGATGCAAAAGCAATCATGCCGTAACGTGAAACACGCCCATACGTTGGTTTAATGCCAGTGATGCCGCAAAAAGCTGCTGGTTGACGAATAGAGCCGCCTGTATCTGTACCTGTCGCAATAGGCGCCAATCTAGCAGCGACAGCACTGGCAGAGCCTCCAGAAGACCCACCCGGCACTGTGTTTAAATCCCAAGGGTTCTTTACCCCGCCATAAAAACTGGTTTCATTCGATGAGCCCATCGCAAACTCATCCATATTGGTTTTACCCAGCATCACAACGCCTGCTTCTGCCAACTTTTTTACTGCGGTGGCATCATAAGGTGAAATAAAATTATCGAGCATTTTTGAACCGCAGCTTGTTCTTAACCCTTTCGTGCAAAAAATATCTTTATGCAATAAAGGAATCCCCGTTAGTGCGTTCGACTCGCCACGCTGAATTTGAAGATCAGCCTGTTCAGCTGCGACTAATGCATTCGTTTCATTTAATGTGATGACGCTATTTAAGTCACCATCGTAACGTTTAATACGCTCAAAGAAATACTGGCAAAGCTCTACGCTCGACAGTTCTTTTTTGTGGAGACTGTCAGAAAGTTGTTTTATCGATTTGTTATACATAATTGTTTTTGTTTGCGCTCATCAAAAGGGTTAATCCAACACACGTGGAACCAAAAATAATCCATCCTCAACATCTGGCGCATTGGCTTGCAAAGATTGACGCTGGTTAACCTCAGTGGCCTCATCTGGTCTTAATCGTTGGGCCTGGTCTAGAGGATGAGCCATCGGCTCAATACCGGTTGTTTCAACTTCCTGCATTTGTTCTATTAACCCCATGATATTACTGAGTTCAGACGCATAAGAAGACACTTCGCCCTCGTCCACACCTAATCTCGCCAAATGTGCTATCTTTAATACATCTTCAGACTGAATTGACATAAAATGATCCTTTAAAAAAAATATTTCTTTAAGACCGTGCAAATTAACACAATTAGCAGCTTGCCCAAAGGGGCGAGAGGTTGTTAAAGTACAAAAATATTCATTTTTTCAATAAAATTACCCCTTACACACTAAAAAGTTATGTTTAAAAAATTGCGCGGCATGTTTTCTAACGATTTATCCATTGATTTAGGAACGGCAAATACACTTATCTACGCATTAGGGCAAGGCATCGTTCTAAACGAACCTTCTGTCGTTGCTATTAGAGAAGATAAAATCAGTGGAAAAAAAAGCTTAGCCGCTGTTGGGTCTGAAGCAAAAGCAATGCTAGGAAGAACACCTGGTAATATTACAGCTATTCGCCCTTTAAAAGATGGCGTTATTGCTGACTTCACCATCACAGAAAAAATGCTGCAATACTTTATCCATAGTGTGCACGAGAGTAAATTATTAAGGCCTAGCCCACGCGTTCTCATTTGCGTCCCATGTGGCTCAACACAAGTTGAGCGTAGAGCGATTCGCGAATCTGCTGCTGGTGCTGGCGCACGTGAGGTTTACCTTATTGAAGAACCGATGTCGGCAGCTATAGGCGCCGGCTTACCTATCGACCAAGCTTGTGGTTCAATGGTTCTAGACATTGGTGGTGGCACATCTGAAATTGCCGTTCTATCATTAAATGGTATTGTTTATTCAGAGTCCATTCGAGTTGGCGGTGATCGTTTCGATGAAGCCATTATTAACTATATTCGCCGAAACTATGGCACCATCATCGGCGAGTCCACAGCCGAAAAAATAAAACATCGCATTGGTTCCGCATACCCTGAAAATGAAGTTAAAGAAATGTCCGTTACGGGTCGTAATCTTGCCGAGGGGATTCCTCGAAGCTTCACGCTAAACAGCAATGAAATTTTAGAAGCATTACAAGAACCTATTATGGCTATCGTTAGTGCTGTGAAAACCGCACTTGAACAAACACCACCAGAACTCAGTTCAGATGTTGCTGAAAATGGCATTGTTTTAACCGGCGGTGGCGCTCTCTTAAGAAACCTCGATATATTATTAAACGAAGAAACTGGCGTGCCTGTTAGAACTGCTGATGAGCCATTAACATGCGTTGCAAGAGGTGGCGGCAAGGTTCTAGAGTTAATTAATGAGAAAGGGCCCAGTACGTTTGCTCTAGAATAACAATCAAAGGTACATTGCTATAAAACCTATATTTTCAAAAGGGCCAGCAAACACACCAATTTTAATAACCGTCATTGTTGTTTCTATTTTGCTGCTCGTATTTGCTCAATACACAAATCAATTAGAGCGGGCTAAAAGTGCCTTATCCTTCATAACTCACCCCATTTTACTGGCCGTAGACTCACCTAGTCGAGCCTACGAATGGGTCACCGAATCATTCAGTTCGAATAGTCACTTACAAGAAGAAAACGATCGCCTTAAAGCTGAAGAGCTTTTATTAAAAGCCAAACTCCAAAAATACGAGGCTGTTGAGCACGAAAACATTCGCCTGCAAAGCCTATTAGGATCATCATTTAAACTGGGTGAACAGTTTATTGCCGCTTCAATTATTCGAACCAATCTTGACGCATTATCTCACCAAGTTGTTATTGATAAAGGCAGCCGTTTTAATATCCATAACGGCCAAGCAGCCATTAATGCTGAAGGGATCGTTGGGCAAGTGGTGGATGTAACCCCTTTAAGTGCATCCATCATCTTAATCACTGATCCAAATCACGCCATTCCTGTCGAAATCAGCAGAACCGGTCTTCGCACCATTGCAACTGGAAATGCTGACAACAATTCTCTTAACCTACCTTACCTTCCGCACAATTCTGATATCAAACTGAATGATTTGCTCATCACATCTGGCATGGGCGGACTTTACCCTAAAGGGTATCCGGTTGCTAGAGTGAGTGAACTAACACCCGCACCTGGCGAAGCCTTTATCACTGCGAAAGCAAATACAGTTGCTAACATTGAAAGCAGTCGCGAAGTATTACTCGTTTGGAGCCAACAACAACCGCTGCCCATTTTATCGAATACAGAGAACACGCTTCCAAACCAAGCTTCAGCACCTCAGCCAACCAATAATGAATAAAAACGTTTCAAGCCGTTTCGTTATATTCTCAACGATAGTCCTATCCATGTGCCTTAGTGTTGCACCTTTTGACAACGCACTATCGCTGGCCGCACCTCAATGGGTATTATTGACACTCTTGTACTGGAGCATTAATACGCCAAACAAAATCGGCATTGGTACTAGTTGGGTAACAGGCATTGCTTTTGATGTTCTTACGAACGCTGCTATTGGGCATAACGCATTAATTTTTAGCTTAGCAACATACTTTGGCGTCATCGTATACTACCGTATAAAACACTACCCCATTTGGTTACAGACCAGCTTCATATTTTTATTTTTATTTATTATTCAGTTGCTAAACATTTTCTTAATAAATATAACTACTGGATTAACCCATAGCTACTTATATTGGCTCCCCACCCTTACTAGCGCACTTTGTTGGCCTTTACTGTATTCCGCTTTAAAGAATACTCAACACAACTTCAATACGCTTTAAATCAAACAATGAACCAACGGTTTGACTTAAAAAATGCACGTCAAGAAAGACAATTATTTCTTTCAAGAAGCACTGTTCTCATTGTTTTTGTTATAGCTTTATTGCTTGGATTATTTTATCGACTAACTTTTTTGCAAGTAGAAACCTACGATAAGTACGCCAGCCTTGCACAAGGCAATAGAGTAAAACTATCGGCCCTCACGCCCATTCGCGGGTTGATTTATGATCGAAACGGGCAAGTGTTAGCTGAAAACAATCCAAGCTATAGCTTAGAACTTATTCCTGAACAGATTAATGATTTAACATTAACTATTGAAGCACTATCTAAGATATTACCCATATCAGAAAAGGATATTAAGAAGTTTCATAAAAAAATAAAACAGAACAAACGTTTCAGCAGCATCCCTATCCGCAGCAGATTAAACTCAACTGAAGTTGCGTCTTTTGCCGTTAAACGGCATTTGTTTCCGGGCGTGGAAATTCAAGCCAGACCTCTGAGGCATTACCCTTACCCTGAATTAACATCTCACCTTATTGGGTATGTCGGCGCAATTAACGAACGGGAACTAAAAAAAATAGACCCCGTTAATTATAGAGCTTCTAGGCATATTGGAAAAACAGGCTTAGAAAAAACATATGAAACTGAGCTACATGGAAGTGTAGGTTATCAACAAACAGAAAATACCGCTCAAGGCCGTTCCATTAAAGTGTTGAGAAATTCGCCGCCGCTCTCAGGCACTGACTTACATTTGCATATAGACATCCAATTACAGCAAGTTGCCTATGATGCGTTTGGCGATCAAACCGGTAGCATCATAGCGATAGACACCCAAACGGGCGCGATAAGGGCATTGATTAGTAAACCCGGTTTTAATAGCAATTTATTTGTACGGGGCATTGATCAAGCATCTTATAGCGAGCTACAAAACTCGACTAAGCGCCCTCTGTTTAACAGAGCATTACGCGGACAATATCCACCCGGCTCGACACTCAAACCTTTTATGGGCCTCGCAGGGCTTGAATCCAACGTAATATCGAGCAGCCAAAAAATCTTTTGCCCTGGTTATTACCAACTTCCAAAACAAGCACATAAATACCGGGATTGGAAAAAAAATGGACATGGCTCAGTGAACTTACATGACTCTATCGTTCAGTCTTGCGATGTCTATTATTATATATTGGCACACCAGCTTAAAATTGATCGAATTCATGACTTTCTTAGCAAATTTGGCTTTGGAAAGAAAACCGGTCTAGATATTATTGGGGAGAAGAGTGGCTTGCTTCCATCCACCGCATGGAAAAAACGCGCCAAGAACCAAGTTTGGTATCCGGGGGAAACATTGATTTCTGGCATTGGCCAAGGCTTTAATTTAACAACGCCATTACAGCTAGCCCATGCTACGGCAGTCCTTGCGAATAAAGGCCATGCGTTTAAACCCTCGGTCGTTGCAAGGCTAAATGACAAAATTATTAAGCCCGTCACATCAGAAAACACATCAGTAACCTTATCTACTCCCCAGCATTGGAACACTATAATCAACGCCATGCATGACGTTGTAGAAGGCGCCAGAGGCACTGCTAAAAGAATCAAAACCGATGCCTTTACTATTGCCGGAAAAACCGGAACGGCCCAAGTATTTACCGTCAAACAAGATGAAAAATACGATGAAGAAAATGTTGCTGAACACTTAAAAGATCACGCTTTATTCATCTCATTCGCCCCTGCTGAAAAGCCTCAGCTCGCTATCGCCGTTATTGTTGAAAATGGTGGGCATGGCGGCTCTGTTGCCGCCCCTATCGCACGTGCTATATTTGACCACTATATTAAAACAACTCCTACCGAATAAATGAGCTGGGACATACAACAAACAACTCGCATTTCAAATTACCAACAAACTAAAGGTAATCTATTTCAACGTATCCATATAGATGCGTTATTACTTTTCTTGTTGCTTGTCCTCTCGTCTGTCGGTATCGTCATATTAATTAGCGCTGGACACGAAGACCTAGGGCTTATCAATCGCCAAGCTATACGTTTAGCTATTGCGTTTATTGCCATGTTGTTTATCGCACAAGTCCCCCCGCACATATTAAAAATGCTATCTCCATGGTTATTTATATTAGGCGTTTTACTATTGATTGGTGTGCTGTTTTTTGGAGACGTAGGAAAAGGCGCACAACGGTGGTTAAACCTTGGTTTTGTGCGCTTCCAACCTTCTGAATTACTTAAATTAGCCACGCCTATGATGATTGCTTGGTATTTATCAGAAAGGCAATTACCCCCTTCCTTTAAACACATACTTTTTGCGACGTTATTTATTGCGATTCCTACTTTCTTAATCGCCAAACAACCCGATTTAGGCACCTCTATTCTTATTGCCACATCGGGTATTGCCGTATTGTTTTTAGCCGGTATCTCATGGAAGCTTATTGCCGGGGTCGCCATTTCCTTAGGTGCATCTGCGCCCGTATTATGGAGCTTCATGAAGGAATATCAACAAAGGCGCGTGCTAACCTTATTTGACCCTGAAAGTGACCCCTTAGGCGCGGGTTATCACATCATTCAGTCTAAAATTGCTATCGGTTCTGGTGGCACATACGGCAAAGGTTGGATGCAAAGTACGCAAGCACGTTTAGAGTTTTTACCCGAAAGCTCAACCGACTTTATCTTTTCCGTGTTTGCTGAAGAGTTCGGACTGGTCGGATGTATTTCATTACTGACACTATATCTCGCCATATTTTTCCGTTCTATGTACATCGCAGTTCAAGCACAAGACACTTATTCAAGGTTACTTGCAGGCAGTATTTCCTTTACTTTTTTTATATATTTATTCGTCAATGTTGGTATGGTAACTGGGGTGTTACCTGTTGTAGGGGTACCGCTACCACTTATTAGCTATGGGGGCACCTCCATGGTCACTTTATTAATTGGTTTTGGCGTGCTAATGTCCATCCAAACCCACCGAAAACTATTATCTTCTTAAAGGAATAAAAATGAAGAAACAGATGCTTAACAAGCAACTACTTAGTCTTATTATCTGCCTCTCGTTAATATCAATTAGTGCATGCGCAAATACAGCCAAACCAGCAAACACTAAAGGTACAGGTCAAAGTAAGTTTATCGACAAGATGGTCGAAAAACACCAATTTAACCGTCAAGAGCTAACAACCCTGTTAAACAAGGCTAAAGTTCAACCTAGAATTTTAAAAGCCATGTCATCTCCTGCAGAAAAACGTCTAGAGTGGCACGGCTATAGAAAAATATTTCTTAAATCAAACCGAATTAATGGCGGCATTAAGTTTTGGAATGAAAATAAAGAATTATTGAATTTAGCATCTCAAAAATTCGGCGTTCCTCCAGAAATTATCGTCGCTATTATTGGTGTTGAAACTCGGTACGGCGGCAACACAGGCTCGTTCAAAGTATTAGATTCTCTGGCCACGCTGGGTTTTCATTATCCAAAAAGATCTAAATTTTTCACGAGTGAACTAAAACACTTTCTTCTTCTATGTCGTGAAGAAGGCTTTGACCCGCTTATCCCTAAAGGTTCTTATGCTGGCGCGATGGGCAAATCACAATTTATTTCAAGCAGCTACCGTGCCTATGCAGTAGACGGTGATAACGATAAAAAAAGAGACCTTTGGCATAGCAATGCCGATATTATCTTTAGTGTGGCCAATTACTTTTCAGAACACGGTTGGAAACAAGATCAGGAAATCACACAACCTGTGAACGTAACAGGAACAAATTACCAATCACTTGTCCATAAGTCATTAAAACCAAAACATACTCTAAAGGACCTTGTTGAACAGAGTATCCCTGTTCCAAACAACGTGCCACTGACATCTGTTGTTAAATTGTTGCCATTAAAACAAGCGAACTCGACAGAGCACTGGTTAGCCTTCCATAATTTTTATGTCATTACGCGTTATAACCATAGCGCACTGTATGCTATGGCCGTTTACCAGTTAAGCGAAGAAATTAAAAAAGGCATGAAAAGCCGTTAAAGCTCACGATGAAACAACTATTTTTTTACACATGCCTGATCTTTTTATCAGCCTGCTCAACGCCTATTCCAAAACAAGTAGATAGTGCGCCATTAGCACCGCCCAAAAATTTAAACAATATTCCCGATGCAGTTCCCAAAAACGAACCCAGGAGTCGTGGCGGCAACCCTGTTTCATACCAAGTATTTGGCAAAACATATTATGTAAAGCCAAACAGTCTCGGCTATAAAGAACAAGGTACTGCCTCTTGGTACGGCACTAAGTTCCATGGTAGAAAAACATCCAATGGGGAAACCTACGATATGTATGCAATGACTGCCGCACATAAGTCTTTGCCCATTCCAACGTATCTAAAAGTAAAAAACATTGCCAACAATAAAGAAATTATCGTTAGAGTAAATGATCGAGGGCCTTTTCATGGCAATCGAATTATCGACTTATCTTACGCCGCTGCAGCCAAACTAGACATGCTTGGCAAAGGTACTGCTGTGGTGCAATTAGAAGCCATCAATACAAGCAGTCGTTCTCCAAGCCTACCTGCACACAAAGCAATTAATACAACCAACACTACCCCCTTAAAACCTCTACCTTTAAAAAAGATAAACAATATTAACGCCAATGCCATTTCACCAACATCTCCACCTGCATTAATCCCGATTGTTGCAAACATCTACTTACAAGTTGGCGCTTTTAAAGGCCAGCAGAACGCAGAAAATCTAAAGGAAAACCTGCGGCAAAAAGGCATACCGCTTAACCAAATTAATGTACGGCATAATAGTGACTCCGCGATTTATCGAGTTCATATTGGCCCCTATTCCTCTTTAGTTCAAGCAGACTTAATGCGTACCAAGCTTCTACAAGCTGGTATTAAAAACCCACATTACATGCAATATTAAGAATATAAAGACCACAAAGCACGTACAACCTATTTATAATATTTGTTTTAAAAAACCAAACCATTAGCAACGCCCATGAAAAAACACATTTGCCTTTTTTTGCTTCTATTTTTACCACAGCTGAGCCTTGCCATTGTTCCAAGCGCACCAACACTTGATGCAAAAAGTTACTACTTAGTCGACTTTCTAAGCGGCAAAGTTCTAGCATCCAAAAATGCTCATTTAAAACTTGCCCCCGCCAGCCTTACCAAAATCATGTCATCTCTTGTTGTTTTTAGAGAGCTTAAACAAGGCAATCTCAAGCTCTCCGATAAAGTAAGAGTGAGCGAAAAAGCATGGCGCACGCCTGGTTCGAGAATGTTTATTGAGGTGGGTAAATTCATCACAATTGATGAGCTGCTTCACGGCATGTTAGTGCAATCAGGCAATGATGCAACTGTTGCCCTAGCCGAACATGTGGCTGGCGATGAAGCCACCTTTGCACAGATGATGAACCACGCCGCAAAAGAACTAGGCATGGTCAATAGTCATTTTACGAATAGCTCGGGACTGCCAGATAAAGAGCACTACACAACGGCTCATGATCTTGCAATTTTATCGCGCGTGCTTATTAAAGAAGCACCAGAGTTATACAAACTCAATGCCATCAAAGAATATACATTCAATGGCATTAAACAACAAAACCGCAACAAACTATTATGGCGAGATGATTCTGTTGACGGCATCAAGACAGGTCATACTGAAGATGCTGGTTACTGCCTAGTATCATCAGCTGTACGAGATAACATGCGTTTAATTTCTGTTGTGATGGGCACAGACAGTGTTGAAGCACGTACGATCGACAACCAAACCTTGTTAAATTTTGGCTACCGTTTTTATAAAACGCACATACTGTACAAGGCCAACCAAAAACTATCAGACTCTCGTATTTGGCAAGGCACACAAAAAACATTACCTGTAGGGCTTAAACAAGACCTCATTTTAACCATTCCAAAAAATGATTACAAAGAGCTCGATGCTAACCTAGAAATTCAACCTCAATTAATCGCGCCCATTAATCAAGGCCAAGTCATCGGCAAGGCTGTCGTAAAACTAAAGGGCAAAATCATTTCGCAACAACCGCTCGTTGCTCTGCAAACAGTTGCTGAAGGCTCGATGTTTGACGTATTGAAAGATAAAGCCCTATTAATGCTCGAATAAGGATTGCTGGTGAATAACGCAGAACAGCAAGTTTATCTCAATGGGCAATTCATAAACTTAAGTGATGCCCGAATATCTGTTTTAGACCGTGGCTTTCTTTTTGCTGATGGTGTCTATGAGGTAATACCCGCCTATGCTGGCAAAGCCTTTCGTTTACAACAACATTTGGATCGATTAAACAGCAGTTTGGCCGAAATTCGCATGCACCCAGTGATGGATGACCCGCAGTGGAAAAAAATCATTGGACAACTTCTGCATACTCGCTCGGATACTGATCAGGCCATCTATATACAAGTAACCCGAGGTGCAAGTGATAGTCGCGATCACCAATTGCCCGAACAATATCAACCCACTATTTTCGCTATGTGCCAAAGCATCGTACCCGAGAGCCTACAAAAGCTTGCAAAAGGTATTAAAGCCATTACGCTAGATGATATACGTTGGGATTGGTGCCATATAAAATCTGTCGCGCTACTGGGTAATATTTTATTAAAACAAGAAGCCAGCGATCAAGATTGTACTGAAGCTATTTTATTACGGGAAGGCTATGCAACTGAAGGATCTGCCAGCAATTTATTTATTGTCAAAAACAATCAACTTATCACCCCACCAAAAAGCCACCACCTACTACCCGGCATCACTCGAGACTTAGTGATTGAATTGGCAAAAAAAGAAGGCATAACATGTCTAGAAGAAGAAATCTCTGAACGTCAGCTAACCCAAGCAGATGAAATTTGGCTCACCAGCTCAACACGTGAAGTAATGCCCGTTATTGAACTCAACAGACAAACTGTCGGTGAAGGGAAACCGGGAGAACTTTGGCAAAAAGTGTCCAACTGTTATACCGCCTACAAAAACCAACTTAGACTAGCTCAATGACCGACGATACCAACGAATCAGAAACCATAATGGAGTTCCCCTGTGAATTTGCCATTAAAGCGATGGGGCTCAGTAATACAGAGTTTGATTTAACTGTTGTTGACATTGTGCATCGTCACTCACCTGATATTTCCAAAGGTGCGGTTAAAACAAAACTCAGTAAAACGGGGAAGTATCTGTCCGTTACTGTCACCATTACCGCACAAAGTAAAAAGCAAATGGATGCTATATATCAAGATTTAACCGATTCCGAACACGTCTTAATGTCGCTGTGAACACGCCGTCAAACACTCATTCTAAAACGTTACACATCCATCTGTTAGGCCTACAAGAATACGAAACCACATGGCAATTGATGAAAGACTTTTGCAACGACCGTACTGACACAACCACCGATGAAATATGGTTCGTGGAACACCCCGCTGTTTACACACAAGGCATTAGCGGTAAACCCGAACATATTCTAAACACCAACAATATCCCCATTGTTCAAAGTGATCGAGGCGGGCAAATAACCTACCATGGCCCTGGGCAATTGATTATGTATGTACTACTTGATATTAAACGCCTTGGCATTGGTGTTCGAGCGTTGGTTGATGTATTGGAATTATCAACCATTAATGTTTTAAAACAATATGGCTTAATTGCCAACGCCAAAAAAGACGCACCTGGTGTTTATATTGATGAAAAAAAAATAGCATCTTTGGGACTTCGTGTTCGTAAGGGAAAAAGCTATCACGGGCTAAGCCTAAATATTGACATGGACCTATCACCTTTTTCAGATATAAACCCTTGTGGGTATGCTGGCTTAGAGGTCACACAATTAACAGATTTAAATGTCCGGTGCCGCCCACTAGATTTAGCACCGCCTTTAATTGACGAATTAAAAAATCAACTAGGCTACAATGAGATAACTGTAACAAGCGAACTACTAGAGACTTAAAGCCATGTCACAAGACACCTATAAAGCACCTTCTCGCCAAACACCTGAAACACACCAACGCAATGCGACGAAGTTATCACGCATACCAATAAAAGTAGAACAAAAAGAAACACTACTTAGGAAACCAGAATGGATACGTGCAAAAGTACCCAGCGGGCAACGTGTTACCGAAATAAAAAAAGCACTTCGCCAACACGGTTTATTTTCAGTTTGTGAAGAAGCTGCTTGCCCAAACTTAGGTGAATGTTTTAACAACGGCACCGCTACCTTCATGATCATGGGCGACATCTGCACACGGCGCTGCCCTTTTTGTGACGTGTCTCATGGTAAACCAAAACCACTGGATACAAATGAGCCGGAAAAACTCGGGCTAACCATTAAGGACATGAAGTTACGTTATGTTGTTATCACATCCGTTGATCGTGATGACCTAAGAGATGGTGGCGCGGAACACTTCGCTCAATGTATTGAATCTGTTAGAAAGCACAACCCAAATATTCAAATTGAAGTATTAGTCCCAGATTTTAGAGGCCGCATGGATGTCGCTATTCGTATTTTAGAAGCTACTCCACCGGATGTTTTTAATCACAATCTTGAAACCATACCTCGCTTGTATAAACAGTCCCGCCCTGGTTCAGACTACGCTTGGTCCCTGTCATTATTACAAAAGTTTAAAGAAGCCCACCCTAATGTACCAACCAAGTCTGGCGTTATGCTCGGTTTGGGAGAAACCATTGAGGAAGTAAAAGTTGTTATGCAAGACCTGCGTGACCACGGTTGCAATATGCTCACTCTTGGACAGTATTTACAACCCAGCAAAGAACATTTAGCCGTCGAACGTTATGTCACACCCGCTGAATTTGATGAGTTAGCTGTTGTGGGAAAAGCAATGGGGTTTTCACACGTGGCTAGTGGGCCTATGGTTCGTTCGTCTTACCATGCCGACCAACAAGCGTCCGGCGTTATCGATTAGTCTAGATTAACCTTTATTTGGTTTTCAGCATCAGCTAATCGCTCTGGCGTTCCCACATCAATCCATGTTTTGTCGTGCAACTCAGCTGTTGCTTGCCCCTTTTGAATGGCATGGCGAATAATAGGGGCTAATGGAAACTTCCCGGCACAACACTCATTAAATAAACTTGGGTGATAAACACCAATACCGCTATACGTGTACTTCTCGGCCCCATCGTTTAACAGAACACCAGCAGACAACGCAAAATCACCACTTAGATGGTGCTGTGGGTTTGGAACCAGTACCAAGTGTACATTTTTAGCCACTTCGTTACGTAACGAAGCAAAAGGATAATTCATCCAAACATCCGCATTAACCACCATAAAATGCCCATCACCCAACAAAGGCAGCGCATTATAAATACCACCACCCGTCTCCAAGGCATCACTACCTTCGTCAGAATAGACAATATCAACACCCCATCGTTGCCCCGACCCTAATGCATCTATTATCTGTTGTCCAAGATAAGCCACATTAATAACAAATTCCGAGAACCCTTGCGCTTTAAGAGCAAGAATATGATGCTCAATTAAAGGTTTGCCCGCCACTTTCAACAAGGGCTTAGGGCACGAATCCGTCAATGACCCCATCCTTTCACCTCGTCCAGCGGCTAAAATCATTACTTTCATTAGGAGGAACGCGCCTGTAACACGTCAGCCATTCTCGCTTCAAGTTCATATTTCACTATAAGTTCTTGTAATATATTCAGTGCTGAGTGTTTCTTAGATACCTGTTTAATGTAATTTAATGTCCGAGGAATATCTGCTAAATATCCAGCCTTACCATCTCTCAACAAAAGCCTAGAAAAAATACCAATCGCTTTCATGTGGCGCTGTACACCCATCAAATCAAACCATTGATAGAACTGTTCAGTTGTAAAGCCATCTTTAATGCCCACATCTGATCTAGTTGATAAGAATGTATCCAACCAGTGATACACTTGTTCGTCAGGCCAGGCGATATAGCAGTCTCTATAGAGTGATACCAAATCGTATGTTAGCGGGCCAATCACAGCATCTTGAAAATCAATAACACCGGGGTTATTCTGTTCCGTCACCATTAGGTTACGAGAATGATAATCTCTATGCACAAATACTTGAGGTTGTTCTAATGCAGATGCTGTTAACGCCACTTGGGCTTGCCCTAACGCCATTACTTCTTGATCACTTAGATTAATCTTTAACAGCCCTTCAATAAACCATTCTCGAAACAGCGTCATTTCTTGAAAGAGCATCGTTTCGGAATACACGGGTAGGTTTTCTGTATTAGTAGGAATCTCATGTAACAAATGCAACACACTCGATGCATCAGCATATAAGTCATTGACTGTATCATTAGACAACGCGTCCATATAGCTTATCGCCCCGAAGTCGCTCAATACCATAAAACCTTGCGATAATGAATGATGGTAAATCGTTGGCGCCTGTACCCCAGAAGAACATAACAACGTTGCAATATTGAGGAATGGAACACAATCCTCTTTTGCTGGCGGCGCATCCATCACTACAAATGATTTTCCTTCATACACAACCCGAAAATAGCGCCTAAAACTCGCATCACTAGAGGCAGGTTCACAGCTAAAATCTTGTGAGCCAAATACACTTCCTAGCCATTTTATTAATTCTTTTTGCCGTTCATCAACTTGCATATTAAATACTCGTGTTAATCAATGTCGCTTCACCAAAAATGGCATGCTAACATAGCCATCCCGGATTATATTTTCTCCCTAAGAAGTGGTCACATTTTATGCGATTTTCACCTCTTTAAAAAAATTATTACTAAACAAATAACTGTTAATGGGTTACGTCATTAAGTACTTAAATCTCCTTATTCTTTCACTTGTTCTCGCGTCTACATTTGTATTTGCTGCGGGCAATTCTGAGTGGGACTGTAACCTTGCAGAAGATGGCGAAACCTGGGACTGTTCCACATCAATTGACAAAGTCCAAGCCACTCAAAAAAAACCTACAAAAGCACCTAGTGCCACCGTAACTATCAAACCTGAATCAAAACCAACAACACCTAAAAACACACCTGAAACAACGATTAGCGGCATACCCTCTACTATCCCTCGGGTACGTTTAGCCCAAGAGATAACGCCTAAACCAGCCGTAGAGAAAACCACTGAAATCGTAAAAGCAAAAACAGCTGGAGATTGGGATTGTAAAGCAACAAACAAAGGCACTTGGGATTGCTCACAAAAAGCTGCTGTATTAACTAGCATACCCGCAAAAAAACCAACCGTTCCTCCAGCCACAATAGCCACCATAAAAAAGCCTAAGAATTGGGATTGCAAAGCAACAAACAAAGGTACTTGGAATTGCTCACACTTGGCAACATCACCTGTACAGAAACCAGCCAATAAAATAACTGAACCCATACTAGCGGCAGCAAAACCAGACGAACCTGCCAATTGGAACTGTGTAGCTAACGACAAAGGTGTTTGGAATTGCACCCAAAATAACACCGTTGCAAGCTACGTCACACCGGTCCAAACACCTGTCATTATTACTCCTTCACATACCCGCGATGAGAACGATGCCATATTTAATCAAATGGTATCTCACTTGGCCGTCAATCCATGGAACACATGTGAAGCGCCGGTAAAAAGCACTCTAGATAACAGGTCATCTCTTGAACACGCGAGAAACAAGGCAAACGTAGACATTCAAGCCGATTATGCTGAATTAATTAACCAAAATAACGCGTTATTTACTGGTGACGTTGCTATCAAACGGGCTGATCAATTCTTAACCGCTGACCAAGTTGATTATAAAAATAAGTCCGGCGATGTTAAGGCATCTGGAGACATCTTCTATCAAGAAAAAGGCTTTGCCTTATACAGTCATCAAGCACAGCTTCAGCTTCAACAAAACACGGGGCAATTTACAAACAATCAATTCATCATTGAGCCGTCCCATGCTCGTGGAACAAGTAACACCACGCATATAATTAACAAAGACATTACTAAATCGACTCATGTCACGTATTCAACTTGTGAGCCTGGACAAACAGATTGGCAACTAGAAGCCGAAACAATGGAACTGAATAACGAAACCGGGCGAGGCGTGGCTCGAAACGTTTGGCTTGAATTCCAAGATATTCCGTTTTTGTATACGCCTTACATTTCATTCCCTATTGACGATAGAAGACAAAGTGGCTTTTTAGCACCAACCATTGGATCATCCGACACGACTGGGTTTGATTTTTCAATCCCCTACTATTGGAATATCGCGCCCAATTATGACGCCACCATTACGCCTCGAATCATGTCTGACCGAGGCATAATGTTAGGCGGTGAATTTAGATATTTAACCAAGAAAACCGAAGGCCAGATTAAAGCTGAAGTATTAGAGGATAGTGAGTTAAACACCACCCGTGGGCAATTTTCTTTTCAAAACAACACTCAATTTAGCAGCCGTTTAACGTCGTTAATAGATTTAAACTACCTATCTGATGATGACTACCTAGATGATTTTGGCGACTCACTCAGTATTGCGAGCAGACGATATATTAAAAGCGATGCACAAATTAATTACCGTGGTGACGATTGGAGTGTATTAGCTAAAATAGATAATTACGATTCAATAGACAGGTCCATCTCAAGCACAACTCGACCTCACCGTCGTTTACCTCAGCTTTTATTCACGCTAAACCCGATTGAGGCGCTTGGCACGGGTAAGTTTGATTTAAGAAGTGAGTTTACTTATTTTGACCACAGCTCTAGAACAAAAGCGAAACGTTTTGATATTCGCCCCGGCATTAGCTTCCCGTACCGTACTCCAGGCAGCTTTATTACGCCCAGGATAAGCTTAAGGCATACTGAATATCGCCTAGATAACCAAACTGCAGGTGTGAGTGATAACCAAAGCCGAACACTTCCAATTTTATCAGTAGACTCTGGTTTGTTCTTTGAGCGTGACTTACAAATCGGCAACGGTTTCATCCAAACGCTTGAACCAAGAGCCTTTTTCTTATATGTGCCGCATGAATCACAAAATGACATTCCTTTATTTGACACCTCAGAATATGATTTTAGCTTTAACCAGTTATTTAGAGATAATCGTTTCTCTGGCGCAGATAGGGTTGCAGATGCGAACCAATTAACACTCGCTGTCACCTCACGTTTTCTTGAATCCTCAACCAGCAAAGAACGCTTAAGAGCGAGTATTGGTAGTATTTTCTATTTTGAAGACCTTGATGTAACACTAAACTCTACCAGCACACCAATAACCAAAAGCAGCTCTGATATCATTGCAGAATTATCGACACACCTGACGGACCATTGGTCAGCTCGCTCAGCAATACAATACGACCCCCATGCAAGCAAAACCCAAAAGGCAACATTAGGCTTGCACTATAGAAACGGTAACAACAAACTATTTAATGCTACTTATCGTTCGCGGTTTGAAGCAACAACCGATGACATAGAACAAACAGATCTTTCTTTTAAGTGGCCGCTTAGCAAAACATGGAGCTCTGTAGGCCGATGGAATTATTCTACAGAACACAACCTTACATTAGAAAGCTTCCTTGGTGTAGAGAAAGACACTTGTTGCTGGCGCTTTAGAGTCATTGCAAGGCGCTATGTTAATGATGCGTTTGATGAAAAACCTAAACAAGGGTTCTTTTTCCAACTTGAGCTAAAAGGCCTCAGCAGTTTTGGTGAAAAACTAGACTCATTTCTTGAAGAAGGCATTTTAGGTTACCAAATTACGAATGACTAATTACACTCCCAATTTTAAAAACGTTTTATATTTTATGGTTATGAAAAACACACGCGCTACATCACTTATCATTCTTCTTCTCATGTCCTTGTCTTTTCCATTGGCCGCTTTAGCTAAAGCCCCAATGAATCGCATAGTGGCCATTGTTGATAAAGGTATTATCTTACAAAGCCAACTGGATGAACAAATAAAACAGATGTACCAACGTATACCTGTAGATCAACGGGCGAGTATTAGCAGAAAAGATATTCAATCACGTGTCCTTGAGCAAATGATTATTACTGAGCTACAACTTCAAATTGCCCGAAGAAGCCAAATCCAAATTCCAGAAGCAGAACTAGATGCCGCCATCGGTCGTGTCGCTAATTCAAACAAGCTTTCGCCTGAACAGTTTAAAAACGTTTTAGAGAAAGATGGTGTTAGCTTAGCCGATTTCAGAAAGTCTATTCGAGATCAGCTCCTTGTTAGGCGAGTACAATCAAGTTTCGTGCACCATGAAGTTAAAATATCCCAACAAGAAGTCGACAGCTTCCTAAAGCTAATGGAACAAAATGATGTTGGTGGATCATCTGAATATCACCTAGGTCATATATTAATTTCAACACCAGAAAACGCCACTCCGGAACAGGTTAACAAAGCCAAACAAAAAGCAAATGAAGTTGCAAACTCACTTAATGCAGGCCAACGCTTCGCTACCGTATCTATTGCAAAATCAGACGCTAGTAACGCACTTGAAGGTGGTGATTTAGGCTGGATGAAACAAGCTCAAATGCCTTCTCTACTCGCTCCCTATGTTAAAGATATGCAAGATGGCGACATTTCACCTGTTATCCAAAGCCCCAGTGGTTTTCATATTATTAAATTATTCGAAACACGTGGTCAGGAAAAAGTCATGGTAACCAAAACCCATGCTCGCCATATTTTGATTAAGATTAATGCGCTTATTAGTGACAACATCGCTAAAGATCGTTTGATAACGTTAAAAACTCGAATTGAAAATGGCGAAGAGTTCACTCCCCTTGCACGAGCCAATTCAGATGATCGCGGCTCAGCGATCAAAGGGGGTGACTTAGGCTGGGTTGAACCTGGCGCACTCGTTCCTGCATTTGAAGCTGCTATGAATAAATTAGACATTAATCAGCTTAGCGAACCCGTGCAAACACAATTTGGCTGGCACCTAATTCAAGTATTAGGCCGTGAGCAAAAAGATAATTCAAAGCTCATGCGCGAAGCCCAAGCCCGCTCACAATTACGTAAAAGGAAAGCAGATGCCGCTATTAATGCTTGGCTTGTTAAATTACGAGATGAGGCGTACGTAGAATATCGCATACAAAACTAACCCTTAACCCTGCATGTTCATTCCAAGAATAGCCATCACGCCAGGTGAACCTGCCGGCATTGGCCCTGATATTTGTCTTCAAATTTGCCTTTTAGATTGGCCATGTCAGCTCATTTTAATTGCTGATATTCAATTATTAACCAGGCGTTCCAAGCAACTTGATTTAGATATCGAATTTAAGATGTTTAATTCAAGTGCAACTCCAACAATACACACGCCAGGCGTTGTCCATGTACACCCAGTACAACTTTCAAATACAGAACAATGCGGAGCATTAGATGCTAACAACTCACGTTATGTTCTGACTACGTTAGAAGCAGCAGCACAGTTTTGCCTTGATGATATTTGCTCAGCTGTCGTAACAGCACCCGTCCAAAAAAACATTATTAATGAAGCAGGCTTTAACTTCACAGGGCATACTGAATTTTTGGCTGACTACTGCCACGCCTACCCTGTCATGATGTTGCTTACAGATAAATTAAAAGTCGCGTTAACTACAACACACATACCTCTGAGTGACGTTAGTGACACGATCACGCCTGCGTTATTAACCGACGTTATTAATATTGTTAATCATGATTTAAAACAAACTTTTTCTATTAAACAACCTCGCATTGCAGTTTGTGGACTTAATCCACATGCTGGTGAAGCTGGACAATTAGGCCATGAAGAATTACAAACAATAATACCTACCTTAAACGGCTTACGTAAAACAGGCATCCGTTTGACAGGGCCTTTACCGGCCGACACCATCTTTACACCAAAGATACTTGAACAGCATGATGTGGTGCTTGGCATGTACCATGACCAAGTATTACCGACCTTAAAATACTCAGGGTTTGGTGATGCCATTAACGTAACGTTAGGGCTGCCCATCATAAGAACATCGGTTGACCATGGCACTGCTCTTGATCTTGCGGGCACTGGAAAAGCCAACCCAGACAGCCTTAAAGCGGCCATCACCTTAGCCATAGACTTAGCTACAAAAAAACAACATGCATAAAGCACGCAAACGGTTCGGACAAAACTTTCTTCATGATGCCAATGTGATTCACCAAATCATTATGGCCATATCACCCTACAAAACTGAACACCTTGTCGAAATTGGCCCTGGCCAAGGTGCGTTAACAGAACCTTTATTAGCCTCGTCTTGCCTACTTGATATTGTTGAATTAGACCGTGACTTGGTTGCCCAGCTTGAAAAGACGTATTCTGGTAATGACGCTATCAATATACACAGTGCAGATGCACTAACGTTTGACTACCTCTCTCTCGTTGATACAAAGAAATTACGCATCGTGGGCAACTTGCCTTACAACATTTCCACCCCTTTGTTATTCCATTTGCTTGAATACACCGAACACATTCAAGACATGCACTTTATGTTGCAAAAAGAAATTGTGAATCGTCTACAAGCCCAACCTGGCACTAAACAATATGGTCGCCTTAGCATCATGATTCAAATCCATTGCCAAGTGGATGCTTTATTTGATGTTGCACCTGAAAGCTTTGAACCAAAACCCAAAGTCATGTCGAGTATTGTGAGGCTTGTACCTTATTCAAGTCAAAAATATCAAATTGAAGATATACCTTTCTTTGAAAAGCTTGTTACTACTGCTTTCTCACAACGGCGAAAAACTATTCGTAACTCTTTAAAAACAATATGTTCAGAAATAGAACTTGAGGCAGCGGACATAAACCCATCCGACAGGGCTGAAAATATTCAGATTTTAAATTACGTTACGCTGAGTAATCAGCTCAGTATAAAACCTATGTGATTACTGGGTAAATTGCGTTGATAATTTGATATGAAAGATACAGATAACAAAATGTTATCAAACCACTGAATAGTGCCGGCTTATTTATGGCTTCAGCTAATATCTTGACCATCACCACCACACTCCAGCCAAACAATATTAAAAGAAAAAACCCTTCAATACCTGCAGAATTTTCAGCTTGTCTTGATGCATTATTGATATAAACGAAAGGCGTGCTCAAACTTGTGAAAATAATACCTGTGCCTAGCAGTGCAGCTAGCGTCTGATTAAAGCGATAAGGCGCATTAAAGAATGTTAGCACCCCGTAGATGAACCCTATTAATAATATAATCTCTAGCAACGCTTCTACAACAGCAACGCCCAAAACCGCACCCGAAGATAGAAGTACAACACCAGATATGAAATACAACACCAAAAGTTGAATATTTAAGTTGCTCGAGTCTGGCAAATCTTTCGGGCTAGCCTTAAACAAACAAATACGCATCAAGTTATCAAAGAGTGCTTTATAATCTTTCATCATCTCAATATTATATCGCCAAAAAGACAACCTGCCTTTTCTTATACGTAGAGTCACCTATTAAATGACAATCAAGCAATCTGACCAAATACAATTAAGAATTATTGAACTTCAACAGGAACATGAAGATTTACACTACTTTATTGATCATTTAACAGACACCGAACACCCCGACCAACTACGGTTACGTCGGTTAAAAAAACGTCGTCTATTTGTAAAAGACCAGATTGAACACCTAAAAAGCATCCTCATTCCGGATATCGACGCCTAATGAACAGCATCAGTAAAGAAGAATATCAACAGCTCATTAAAGGCGCAGAGATCATAGAGCAAGATAGCTTTAGAATAAAAGTTCTAGAAACTAAAAATAACGAGATGATTAAGTTATTTCGTCGTAAACGTCTTTTTTCTACAGCGCTTTTAAAACCATACGCCGTAAGGTTCGTTGATAATGCAAAAAAACTGCATTCCCTTGGCATTCCCACCATAAATATTAAACAAATGCTTTGGTGCCCCAGCATTAAACGCCATATCGTTATTTATGAGAAACTTGAAGGCGAATTACTTCGAGAAGCCCTCATTAAAGATCAAGAAAACCCAACTGAACTCTTTCAACAGTTTGCTAGCTTTATTGCCCACCTTCACGAAAAAGGGGTTTATTTTCGATCTGCCCACTTAAACAACATACTGTTACTACCTAATGGGGCATTCGGCTTAATTGATATTTCTGACATGCAAATTAAGCGTCAATCACTCAATACCAATTTAAGACAAAGAAACTTTGAACACATCCTCCGTTACCAGGAAGATAAAGATTTGTTTAGAAAAAGCTTAGATTTATTTCTACTAGGATACAATTCATCTTCTCAATTAATAGATGAACAGTCTGAAGAAATCAAACAAACGATAAAAGATATTATCCGTTAACAACTCACCATGATGGTTCAAAGCAGCCAACAGACTAATTATTTTAACTACTTATTCTTCAGAACAACTTTTGCTTCAATTTTTCGGATTAAAGCCTTAGAACTTGTGCTTAACCGGCTTTCTTGTTGGTAGTACTTAAAAAAAGCCAACTTATCCCTCACCCCCCAATAGTCAGAGTGCCGATGTAAGCTATACAAGTCTCTAAAAACCATACCCTTCTTAAACAGCGGTTTTTTCACTTTCTCCAAATCTATTAGACGTAAATCAACCTCACCTGATGGCAATTGTTTAGCAAAGATATGTTTTAAATATAAGCAATCATGTTTAAAACCTTTAGCATGTATACCTCTAATTAAAGCTGATAATTTACAAAATAACGCTAACTTCTGCTCTTTGCTTGAAACATACACACCACCTGGGCGATATTCAGCTGATGACAACGGTAAATACTCAGCCAGCTCCTCAGTCATTAGGAGAGCACGTTGCGCCTTTTGCGAATGCCAATGGGCAAAAAAAATGGTGTCGAGTGTTGGTATATTGTGTTTCTTAAAATTCGAAATATTTGCAAATTCAACCGCAAACGTGGCCAAGCCTCTTATAGGGTGGGAGATCGACGGTGTTACGTGGTTTTCTTGCCGTTTCAAAAACACCCCCACACATCCACCTGATGGCAGCTTTAGCTCTAAACGAGACACTCCACTCCAACCGCCACGACGTTCATTGGGTTCTTCAAACCACTCTGCCTTTAACGCCCATATTTTTTCATAGGTATCTAAGTCATTAAAGGCAAGAATCTCCAGCCATTGTTCAGATTTATATTGTTTCACTTAATTAGACACCAGCGAAATGAGTTCAATTTTATTAAGCAATAAGCCCGTATCCATAATTTCGTCATCGTTTTGTTTTTAATGTTTAGCTTTCAAGATATGCGCTTTTCTTGCTACTTTAGCCCACAACTTACTATTAGAACGTAATCCCGTACTGGCATTATTACCGGTGTAATGATGAATAAAATAAAACAAGTCCTGGCGAGTTAAGCCAATATCCATACTTGAGAAATACAGCGCCGCTAAGTCTTTTATTTGCCAACGTTTTGGTGTTTTAGATCGCATTTGTACGCGGTGCAAATCAATAAGATACAACTTTATATCATCAACACACGTTAAAGAGTCGAGTTCGCTTTCTTTCAATAAAAAATGGCAAATATATAAGTCTCGGTGGTTAATCCCATTTTCATGAAGCTCGCGAGTTATTTTAGCAACGCGCTTTATCAACGCTCGCTTCAACCTTAAGGAAGGCGGGTTCGAGCTCCAATCAGCACAGTAATCTTCTAAGCTTATTGCTGGCTCAAGCGATTCAGTAACAACAAACGACTCTAGCTCAGCCACATTAATCCCACGCCGTCCGTAAGCTGCCAACGTCATCGTGTTAATACCTAAACTTGCTAACGTGTTAATCGCATCATATTCATTAACTGCACTAACTACGGGCATACGCCCCATTAATAAATTTTTGAATATTTCTCCCCAGCCCACACCGTTATGAATTTTGGCAAAATATTCCGCCCCATTAACACTAAATTTAAAGGTTTTTCTCCTTGCGACCTGACGGTACATATCACCCTTTAACACCATGATATCTTCAAAACTTGGAGAGCTCCCCCATTTTTCTTTAAACGTCTCGGTTACTTCAAATGGCATCTTTTCGTCTCGCTGCTACTTGCTCAATGGCAAGAATAGCTTTTTCTGGCATACTGTACAAATCTTCAGTTTCTGCATACGACAGCGCATTATTTACCCAGTTTTGTTTATCATGCGTTAGCATAACTAACAGCTCATCATTTAACTCTCCTTGTGAAAAATGCAAACCTAACACCTTCCCTGCCCGAGATTTCTCCACATGTTTTGCATACCCACAAATACCGGTCACTAACATGGGTAGACCTGCCACCATCGATTCTAAAATAACCGTACCTGTATTTTCCTTTCGAGCAGGGTGTAACAGCACATCTGCAGACAATAAAAAGTTAGGGATATCAGTCCGACCACCCATAAAATGCACGCGCTCAATAACACCTTTCACATCAGCCAAGCGTTCATATCTAGGCACATCACCTTCACCCACCACCAATAAATACGTTTTTCTTAATATTGAATTTGGCAACGATGCTAATGCTTCTATCGCGCGATCAACACCTTTCGTTTTAAATGCTGACCCAACCAATAAAACAACATTATCTTGTTCTGATAAATTAAGTTGATTGCGAAATTTTTTACGCTGATTTTCCGCGTCCACTGGTCTTCGCCGATTAGCATCGATACCAGGAGGCAGCATGACTAAACGATCGTTTGGTGTTTGATAATGTTGCTTAAATAATGCCATTTGAACATCCGATATCATTAAACATACCGTAGCACTACTCTCTCCAAACACTGCCTTTTCAACGTTAGCATTAAATCGATATCTCGGATTTAACCTATGGAAACAGTGCTTGTTTGAAAAACGCTCTGCAAAACAAGGGTCTGCCGCGTAATATACATCTACATCGGGAATTTTATTAAAACCTATGACCGCATCGTATGCTTTGAGACTCAACCTATTATCTAATAATTGATGAAAATCACCTACCCTGCCATGATTAGTCCAACCCTTAGCTTTTAACACATACACATTAAATTCAGGTGGAACATCTCCGTGCCACTCCATAACATACACATCGACAACATGACCTTTTTCAACAGCTAAGGTTGCAATACGCATAAAATCACGAGCTAAGCCGCTAAACGGAAAGTATTTATAAAGGGCAAAAGCTAGGCGCATCAAATCAAGTACTAAAAATCATTAATATCTCATTTTACAACTAAACAACCCAACAAAAAGCGAACAATACGTTAAAATAAAATTCTTTTAAGCACCGTGGTTAATCTTTGAACAACACTGCAAAGCCGGACATCTTAGAATCTAGCAACACCAGTCTTACTATCTATCTTAGGCTTCTTCAGTACGTCATACCTTACTGGAAACCCTTTGCTATTAGTCTATTTGGCTTTCTTTTATTCGCCATTACCCAACCAGCCTTAGCCGCTTTAATGGAGTATCTTGTAGATTCCTTACAGGCAGAAAAAAGAACGGAAATATATTGGGTCCCATTAGCTACAATACTCATCATGTCTATTCGTGGACTAGGTTCCTTTTTAGGCAGCTATTACATCGCTAAAGTCGCCAATAATATTGTGCACACACTACGATGTGAAATCTTCAATAAATACACGACCCTACCCAACAAGTATTTTGACGATCAAAACTCTGGGCACTTATTATCCCGTGTTACCTATAATGTTCAACAGGTAACAGCCGCCGCCACCGATGCCATCAAAATTGTTGTTAGAGAAGGCCTTACGGTTATTGGACTACTTGGTTATCTACTGTATATGAATTGGGCGCTAACCTTGGTTTTTTTAGCGATCGCACCCATCATTGGGTTATTGGTCAACTATGCCGGAAAGCGCTTCAAAGCCATTAGCAAACGCATTCAAACATCTATGGGGGATATTACCCACGTTTCTTCAGAACTTGTAAACAATTACCGCGTTGTACGTAGCTTTGGTGGCGAAACTTACGAAAAAGAGCGCTTTAAAAAAGCCAGTCAATCAAACTTTAAACAAGCCATGAAAATGGTTCAAACGGGCGCTATAAACACGCCTGTTTTGCAGATTATTGTTTCATCCGCTCTGGCACTAATGATTTATTTAGCTTTATTGTTTATGGTTGACGCAACACCTGGGGAATTTATTGCTTATATCACTGCTGCCGGCCTAATGCCTAAGCCCATTAGGCAATTAAGCGAGGTTAATGCCAATATCCAAAAAGGTATTGCAGGCGCTGAAAGTATATTTGAGGTTCTTGATGAACAACAAGAAGTAGATAATGGTCATTTTGAAACCGATCAGGTGGAAGGGGCCATCGAGATAAAAAACTTAAACTTTACTTATTCGACTGAAAACAACCCCACACTTAAAAACATCAACATAAGCATTAAACCTGGAATGACCGTTGCGTTAATAGGAAAGTCAGGCAGTGGTAAGAGCACTTTATCTAACTTGTTACCACGATTTTACAATCATCAAAATGGACAAATATTAATTGATGGAGTTGATGTTAATGATTATTCCCTTTTAAACCTTCGAAAACATATTTCAGTTGTAACCCAAAACGTAACATTGTTTAACGATACCATTGCAAACAATATTGCATATGGCACATTGCAGGGATCAACGTTAGACGATATTAAAAAAGCCGCTGCAGATGCTAATGCTGTTGAATTTATAGAACAATTGCCTGATGGGTGGGATACGTTAGTCGGAGAAAACGGTTTGAAATTATCAGGTGGTCAACGCCAACGCATTGCAATAGCTCGTGCCTTATTGAAAGACGCTCCTATTTTAATCTTGGATGAAGCCACTTCAGCATTAGATACAGATTCGGAGAAACTTATTCAACAGGCACTTGAAAGGGCCACCTTAAACCGCACCACAATCATTATCGCTCACCGCTTATCAACAATTAAATTGGCAAATACTATTCTTGTTTTAGAAAAAGGCGAAATTATAGAACAAGGCAATCATGAAGAATTGCTGAAAAAAAATGGCTTATATACAAAGCTATATAATAAATAATAATTCACATGACGAAAAAGGTAAAAATCCTTCAGCTTCTTCCTACTGACAGCTTGGGAATAGATGGCCTTAGCAAACACATCACAAGTGCATTCCGAGAAAAACACTATGATATAACGACAGCATACCTTTATACACCCACCCATCCTGTTATTGCCGAGAATGTTATCAGCTTTAACTTCAAGAAGTCTGATACTAAAGGTTTGCGACTGAAAGCATTATGGCAAATTTTCTCATTTTGCCGCAAAGAAAAATTTGACGTTATTATCACCCATCGATTTAAACCTCTGCACATGATGCTTATACTCAATAAGCTATTGAAGGTTCCTGTGTGTTTCTCGGTGATACATGGATTTGATGACTTTAAACGTTTTTATAGACGTTTTTTTATCAAGTTACTGTGGGATAAAAACTGGGGGTTTATCGGTGTATCAGAACCTGTTTCTAATTACTTAATGAGCATTTTTAATAATCCAGCAGCAGTTACAACAATAAATAACTGCATTGATATTCAATCGATAGAAAGTGCTTTTTTTACAAAAAAAATTAGTACAAAAAAGTTAAATTTAAAAGAAGAATCTTTTATCTTTGGCACCATTGGCCGTCTTGTCCCTCTAAAAGGTCATATCTACTTAATACAAGCTTTCGAAAAAACGCTCATTCATCACCCAGATAGCCAGCTTGTCATTATCGGCGAAGGTAGAGAAAGGAAAAACATTGAGGCTTACATTCAAGAAAAAAAGTTAAATACGTCAGTTATATTGGCAGGCCATATCGATGATGCTTATATGCTTTTAAAAGCCTTAGACGTTTTTATTTTACCTTCACTTAAAGAAGGTTTCGGTTTAGTACTTCTTGAAGCTATGGCGGCTAAGCTACCTATCATTGCACACAAAACTGGAGGAATCCCTGCTGTTCTAGGCCCCCTTGGCACTCTCTATGCACCTGCTAACAATATCGAATCCTTGTCGGAAGAAATGACCAGCTATATCAACTTACCTCAATCAAAATTAAACGATATGAAGCAAGCATTATACGCCAGGCTTTTTACCGACTTTTCTCTCTCAAATTACGAAAATCAGTATAGAGACCTTATCAGCCGTAAATTAAAAGAAAATAGGCACATTAACGGTTAGCTTTATTGCTTTTAGATTGAAAAACTGGGTCAAACACGTCTGCAACTAACCTCGCACCATATGAAGATAAATGATCATCATCTTTATATAGTAATTTTTTTTCTTTTGCCACTTCACATACTGTTTTGTCACATAAAAGCAAATACGGTTCTAAAATCACCGCCTTAGTACTTAACTCACGAAACAGGTTTATAACACGATGGTTTCTATCCAGATAACTTTCTAACTTAGGTGCTATTAGTTCATTAACATTTCGCTTAGTTTTTTCTGCAATAAAAGCAATCGATTCAACATCATGACCTACCTCAGGAACTTGACTCATTAAAACAACTTTACGGTCTAATGAAATCAATTTTTCAACCGTTCTTTTTAATGCGCGAGTCACAACCAACTCATTATCTTTAGAGTTCGCACCTGACCCTTTTATTAAAGTATCCTTCAACTTAACAGGTTCTAGAAACTCCATGCCATAACCTTGTCCCTCGACATTCGCTGCCCATCGAGCAGCTAGAATAATAACCTTTAAACTAGGGTTCGACTCAATGTAATTCATTACTCGATTATTAAAAGAAAAACACTCTTCAATCTGTTTACTTTCCACTCCAAGCAAAGGGGCGCACCCATTAATAGTTGAAATTACGCCTGATTTCTTAAATTTTTCTGCACTTAAATTCACTCCAGGTGCTATAGCTCGAGCATGAGAGTCACCCCAAAGCATAAAGCTAGGCGCTTCACCTAACATTCCAAGCTCGCACCCTTCACCACCAACTGTATTGACTTCCGAATAATCATTGCAATCCCCCCACTTCTCCCATTCAACATCGACATAATTAGTATCTCGTACAGCTACGCCATCTGTTGCTTTAATAACCAAACATAGGAGAAACACGCCGACCATGACACTAATAGTGACTTTAAAAAGTTTTTTGCGCTCTGTAAACAAACCATTTTTTCGAAATGGCTGTTCAATGTACTTCCATGATAAAAACGAAACCATACCCATCAATACAAGTAGCAAGACAGTTTCATGCAAAAACATCGGTCGAATTAAAAGATGCTTAGCGAAAACAATTAACGGCCAATGCCACATATATAAGGAATATGAGATCACGCCAACAAAAACCATAGCTTTTGAGCTAAGAAGTTTATTAACAATCAAATCACTAGAATCCTCAATCCCACTGTATATTATGAATGCGGCACCCAACGTTGGAAGCAATGCAGATAATCCAGGAAATAAAGTTTCTTTAGTAAACAAGAAAATACTGCTGAGTATCAAGATAAGCCCTACAATAGAACAAACATTGTTGACCACCTTGTTTTTTACTGACGGAAAAACATTCAAGGCAATAAAGCTACCAATAAGCAATTCCCAAACTCTCCCTTCAGTTACAAAAAAAGCCCGATGAGAATCATTTTCTACACTAGTGACACTAAAGATAAATGACAGGATAAAAATCACCCCCAGAAGCAACACCAGTTTTTGTTTTACAAACTTTGCCATCAACAACAAAATGATTGGAAAAATAATATAGTATTGCTCTTCAACAGCCAACGACCACATATGTAGCAGGGGTTCATATTCTGCACCTGTATCAAAATAACCTGTTTTTCTTGCGAACAAATAATTTGAAAAGAAAATTACTGTGTAGCGAACAGATTTTGCAATTTTCTCAAGGTCTTCTGGAGCATAAAATACTAAGCCAAAAACCAAACTAAATAGAATAACTGCAAATAACGCCGGAAAGATCCGCCTTATCCTTCTTTCATAAAAGCGTGCTATTGAAAAGTTATTTTCTTGAACTTCTCTGTATATTATGGAGGTTATCAAGAAGCCTGAAATAACAAAAAAAATATCCACTCCAACATACCCACCAGAAAAAAGATCTATTCCTGAATGAAAAAAAACAACACTAAGAACTGCTATAGCCCTTAGCCCATCAATATCGTTTCGATAAGCTAACTTCATACTTTATTTAAGATTTTTTTATTATTCTGTTTTATTTCCCAATAAACCAACACTACTGGTAACCAAAAAAGCAACCATAAGGCGTTCGGGTTTGTTAATAAGTCTTTCCCATCAAACATCAAACCTATCAAGCTTGTAACAAACCCAAAAACCATAACTGACTGATACTTAAAACCTCTTATTACCAGCCAAAAAAGCAATGTTATTAAACTTATTAGTCCAAATATACCGAAGTTTAGCAAATGCATTAGGTAAATATTGTGAGGGTGCTGGAAAACCTCCCCACTCCCAATTACTATCCCACCATTTTCAGCAAACCCACAACCAAAAAACACCCCACATTCAATTACTTTATCAAGGCTACTTAACCAAATATCTACGCGGTATGAGCTACCCCGGTTAAGCAAGCTTCCATAGAAGTACAAACCAAGCAAATACGTGATGATAATTATAAATAGCCCTACAACAGCCAACCATCTAAATTTAGCCCGCGACATCGCAGCCATTATTATCACTCCGCTACACAACGCTACAACCCCTGCTCTTGAATTGTAAAAATACAAAAAAAACAAAAGCAAAAGAAATAGAACAATTGTTTTAATATATTGATTTTCAATGACATATACATTCATCATCGCAACACCAAAACAAACTAAAAGAAATGATACAAAAATTGGCGAACCTAATCTTAACGGAGGAAATAGCCTTGTCACTAGCGGGCGCTCATTCCAACCATATTGATAAAACATAGCCACCAGGGTATAGATTACGGATAAACATAAAATATAAAATATAAACTGTTTTACGGACACAACTTTAGTACTTAAGCTGTAATAAACAGCTATAGCAAAAACCAATACATAACACGCATGACGTACTTCTTTGCCTAATTTAGACGTGTCACTAATTTCTTCTCCTAATATCGATAAAAACACCCAAAAAGACAACAAAGATGCAAATATCAAAATTGCTGATTTAAACTTACGATCATCAATTAGAATAGGCATTGAAAATAATACTGGTAACGCAACGAATAAATAAAAACCCATATTCGCCAGTTTAGAAGTAGGCATCGCAAACATCATGAAGACAAAGATTATCAAACCATATGGGATTGCAGATAGAAGAATAGTTTGAATCTTGCTCGTTCTCCTCATCACGCTTTATTAACCTTTGTAAGGCGATCAAAAAAATAAGGATTAAATTTCCATTTTTCGGGCCAACTAATATGAAACCGATTAATGTCTTTATTAAATTGCCGATTAAAGCCCTTAGGTGATTGTTTCGATTTCATTCCATCTAAATCTATAAATAAAGCTCCGTTTGGGGGACATAAAATATTCTGTGCTTTCAAATCACCATGGCTAATTTGGCTTTGTTTTAAAAGCATAAATAAACCGTATATTTTTTCTGCCCACTCTATTTTATCTTGCTCACTATAACTATCTCCCTCATAAATATCCCAGGCCTGTGGTGCATCAATATATTCAGACAATAAATACGAGCGCCTCCTTAAGCCGCCCCAACGTTCTTCAATTAATGCATAGGATTTTGCAGTAGGAATACCTAACATTTCTAACAGCAAACCATTTCTCCAAGACACTGCGGCCCTTGACCATTTAAAGCCCCTTATTATCGAATGAATAGGTTTTTTGATGTTGTACCGCTTTAACACATAGTACTGACCGTTAATTTCAACACGAGCCACCGTTGCCGTATTGCCATCTTTAAGTAAATGACCGTTTTCAATAAGCGCGTCTGGTTCTTGTAACGCTTGTTCCATTTCAGGCGTATAAGCAATACGTTTAGCCACCAAAAACTTCGAATTTGACTGTTCGCAGATAAATGCCGAGCATTCTCTAAATACTTTTTTATCAATGAATTTTTTTTGGCGCCAACGGCGTTGTTCTAAAACTAATGTCTGCCAATATTCTTTGTTTATAGAACTATTCAAACTCGAACCATTAATTATTTTATCTAAAACCTGAAAAGCAACAGCATCCAAAACAACCGGTAATTGCGCATACAATAGCGCTAAGTTCTTGATCGACTGCATATCACCCAAACAAACACCTGTTGAGTTAATGTCACCCGCATCAATAATGAACACTTCATTATGTTGAACCAAGAAATTATCAAGGTGTGGATCTCTAATTTCAAACCCTAATTTATGACAAGCCAACATCACATTCGTCACATTCGACAATATCGATTCAAACACCGGCTCGACAGGCGCATCATTTAGCCAATTTAACAAGGTGGTTGATTCAGGTTTAAATTCAATAATCAATACTCCAAAATCATCTTGCTGATGAACATGAAGTAAATTTGGTGTTTTGATATTTGCATCAATTAATGCATTTAAGACTGATTCTTCTTGGGTAAGATGTTTTAAAAATTGACTACCATAAAAGAACTTAGCGATAACTGCTTGGCCTTGCCATTTTGCACGGCACGTTAAACGTTTTCTCGGTAGGTGCCTTAAACTTTCCTCTAATAATAAAGCAGCACCATTCAGTTTAACGTGACAGTTATCATCAGCGTTTTTAGCCCATGATTCTAATTGTTCAAGCGTCATTTCATTAATGCCTCTAACTGGCCCCACACAGCTTTAGGCACTAGCTCTTGGTAGCATGCAGGTTGAACGTCTGTTGGTATGGAATAATCGCACTCTTTCCTTAAACATGGCGAGCATTTAAAGGCCGCTTGTAAAGCCGTGTTTTTTTCGCCCATTGTCCCTGTTAACTTGGCGCTTGTAGAGCCATAAAGTGTTACTACAGCTGTTCCGCAAGCAGCTGCCAAATGAGACAACCCACTATCTACACCTACAACACCTCTCGCATGCATTAATATGCCAGCGAGTTGTTTAATTGATGAGCGTGGCAGTACATGTACGTCTTTTGACAACCTAGATAATTCTTCAGCACGTTTTTGTTCCGTAATAATGCCCCATGGAAGATAAATACTAAAACCTTTGTTTGTTGCTTTTAGCACTAACTCTTTCCAATACTCAATGGGCCAATGTTTACTCGCCCATGTCGTCCCATGTAAAAAAACGACATAAGGTTGTGTCAACAAGGCCGGCTCAATAAAGTCATTTTTTCTAAGCCCGTAAGACAATGCATCAGAGTTAAATTCATAACCAATGCTTCTTGCAAACAAGTGCCTTACTCTCTCAATTGCATGCAGCCCTTTTGGCACATCTATTTTAAAATCATACGCCATAGACGCCAATGGTTCCTTAGCGCTGATTTTAGATAAACCATACTTCTCACCTCGTGCAAAATGAGTAAAAAAAGCGCTTTTTATCAAGCCTTGCGCATCTATCACCACATCATACTTTCCTTTTTTAATATCTTTAATGCTCGAACGAATATCAGATAAATACTTAAACGGCGCTTTCCGCCACTTTCTCACCGCAACCGGTATCACTCTATCAACACTGGGGTGCATTTCTGGAATATCTTTAAATGACTCTTCCACCACCCAATCAAATGAAATAGCAGGGTTCGCCATAACAGCATCAGTCACTGCTGGTAGCGCATGCACGACATCACCCATTGATGATGTTTTTATTAATAAAACTTTCATACGCTTGAATTCAAAAAAATCATACACATATCAAACACAACAAGAACCAAGATTCATTCCGGGTTCAGCCAACTTCAATATAATTATTATACGCAAACTTAAACTTGTTAAATGGTGTAAAATCCCAAGATAACTGAATATCGGCAAGGAGCCTCGAAGTTTCAGAAATTTCGGCTACACTTAAAGGAAATATAAGAAAATTTAATTATGTACGAACAATTTTACAACCTACGTGAAGAACCCTTTCGTTTAAGCCCTGACTCAAGGCTTTGTTACGATCATAGCACCTATAAAAAGGCCAAATCCTACATGGAATATGCGCTTCACCGTGGTGAAGGCTTTATCATGATAACAGGGCAACCAGGCACAGGGAAAACAACGCTTATTAATGAAATAACAACAGAAATGCTCGATAGCAACGTTGTTGTTTCCACTATTGAGTGCTCTCAATTAAAAGCCGACGACCTACTTCGTTCGACTGTTTATCGTTTTGGATTAGCTGGTGAAACTGATCATAAGTCACAGCTATTAAATAATCTTGAGAACTATTTAGTTAGGCTCAAGCGTGAAGACAAAAGAGCCGTGCTTATTGTTGATGAAGCTCAAGCACTTTCAAAAGATGCCATTGAAGAACTTCGCCTCCTTACAAACTTACAGCACGCCAATACACCACTATTACAAATTTTTCTTATTGGCCAAGAAGAACTTCTTACACTTGTTCACTCGCCTCAGTTACAACAACTTCATCAGCGAATTATTGCAACATGCTCCTTAAACTCACTAGATGAACAACAAACTGAAGAGTACATTAAATACCGTCTTGAACGAGTAGGTTGGGATAACGACCCTGCTCTTGACCCTGCTATTTTCCCCTTCATCCAAAAATTTAGCTCTGGTGTACCTCGTTGGATCAATTTAATATGCAGTCGATTACTCTTACAAGGCATGATTGAAGAGCAACACAAAATCGGCCTTACAGAATTTAAAAATGTTGTTGAAGGGCTAGCAAAAGAGCAATTACTACCTCCACCGGTACAAAATAAAATGGGTGTTTTCCTCAGCGAGTTAAATGAACTCCAATACAAGGCGTCACCTAAAAGCAAAAAAAAAACGACCCTAGAAAAGAAAGTTAGCCTATCAAAAAAGAAAAGTGAAGCGAATAAACGAAAACGGCAAGAAAAGATAGCTAAAGAATTATTTACAAAAATAAACCCAAAGATCAGCGCACAGTCCGAAAAGTTAAAGCTTAAAAATTTAATAAAATTTTTAAATCAAGAAGGCATTGCAGATTCCAAAATAGAGCTTCCAGAAGACCTATCTAAACTTGGTGAACGTGGCGTTTTAGCTTGGATGCAATACAGCCAAGAAGACATATCCAAAGAAACTCAAGATATCATCACCATCCTACTAACCATGGTTAACGAGAACCCACAAGAAACACGGCATTAAATTGCTATAATTTAAGCCGCATCTTCTTTGTGTAGTGATTTTCTTATTAAATGTGGCATCAACAAAGTTATTGGCATTCTTAAATAATGGGAACGCACAAATAGAATAAGCATAGCTGTTGAAGAAAACACATCTGTACAAGATTCATGGTTCGGTAATAAGCCACGTTTAAACAACCAATCCATAACACTAAGCTTAATTCTTCCACAACCTGCCCGTTTTTGAAATCTGTCCAATACGTCCTTTGGCACATCCAGTTCCAAAAAATATTGCGCGTAACGCAATGCGTAAAACATGGGCTCAATCAAACCAAGCTCAACCGCCCTTTGCTCTAAATCAACCCAAAAATTCTCGGCACTAGAAAACTCACCGACCATACAAGCAATATCAGACAAATCTCTTATGCCATTCTCAAAATCTCCATCGCTGAACAAATGTACGGCACTATGAAGCAACATATCATTTTTTGAAAGCACAAACACATCAGCCAAACCTTCTACAGGTACACAGCGCTCCCACAACTTATCAATTTCAAGCTCATACACCGATGTAGGCGGAACAATCGTGTGATGCACATCAAGTGAAGAATGGCGCTTCATGTGCCTTAAGGGTGGCAACTCGTGCATCCATTCACGATAATACTTTTGATCATAAGCGTTAAGCTTCGTTGTCATCCAGCCGTTTTGGATAAACAGCTTTTCTGCTAAATTCAGTTTCGACTTTTCAACCAAAATATCAACATCTGAATACACTCTCGATTGTCCAAAATCAAAACCCGCCACCAAATATGCAGCCCCTTTTAGCAAAACAAAAGGGATTTTTTCTTCAGACAATACTCGCTGAATATCCGCCACCTCTAACCTTACCGCTCGAGCATTTGCGTCAGCAACCGTCTTAGCGTTTATAAAATGTTGTTGTGCTTTTTCTGGCACTTTTTCAAAAGGCTGACAAGCCACTCTGCTTAGCAAATTAGCTCTTCGAGCTTGCCTTATTAATAGTGACCATTGCTGATTACTCCACTGAACAACATTATCAGTACTTGCTAGTGCTTGTGTTAACAAGGGGCGCTTAATAGCCATTAACTCGATACCATTTCATCAAACAAGGCAACAGCTTCGTCTAAGGACTGGTATTCAAACTCATAAAAATTACAACGGTCAGCGAGCTCCCCTAATGTTTCAAAGCCTTGCTCGCCTAACACATTGTAATTAAAACTGTTTTCAGCAGTTTTCATAAAGCCAACACCTTTTGTTATTTCCGTTAGCTGCGTGTCAGCCCCTTTTTTATATTTAGGGAAAATAACCGCGGATGGATACACTAAGTCATTAGTAGCCTGGACACTACTTTCTGGCACACGAACATGTGCAACCGAGCCTTTAGCCGTATCGTGCACAGGCTCACCTATAATAAATTCAGGAACATACTCATTAATAATACTAATAGATTCGTTTTTAAGGCTGATAGGCCGTGGAATAGGCTGTAACAACCCTGTTGCACGACTAACCAACGCCATTTCATCGGACAACAAGCGCCAACCACGCCCTGTTAAAGCAGCACATAACGTACTTTTACCACTACCTGGCGTACCAGGGAATATTAATGCCTTACCGTTCTTTTCAAGTACCGCAGAATGAATGACTAAATATTGATGTGAATGATGTGCAATAACCCAGTTGAAACTCCACTCAAACATCGCAAATGCTTGATCTTGAGGTAATGGCTTAAAGGGATAATGACCATCAAACGAAAAGTTAGCCTGGGATTTATACCAGCGCCTTAACCAATGACAATCCAAGGTAATGGTGAAATCAACAAAATCACTATTTTCTGCTAGCTCGTTAAAGGCATAAAATGCATGGAGGTTTTCTGCCACATTAGGCAACGTAGATTTTAAACACACCGTAGAAAAACCAATATTAAAAAAGATGCCTTCGTTAGACAGCCGTTTTTTTACATCAAGAAGAGTTAAATCAGATAATTTCAAATGTGTTTAAGCTACTACTTTAATGAGTCCTGCCGCTACTAAATGATTTAGCCCTTCATCTAATCTTAAGCTCTCGGGATCCGACTCAATACCCTTTATACCACAAGCTTCTAATTGGTCAACTGTGGAGGGTTTAGTGGATAGTGATTCGAGGATATTAGCAGCTCTACTCTCAAGCAACAATGTATCCGAGCTTTTTATTTTATAAACAACACACTCATCAGGCCCTATGTAGTTAAACCGTAATGAACCACTTAAAACATACCTCATAAAGCCGGAAATTACTTTTTTACAAACAATTCTTTACTGCCAAGTTGTGTCTAAGAAAGCCCTTAAAGATAAGCCACCTGGAACCGGACCACCATTACACAAATCGATTACCTGTTGTTTCGTCAAAATGTAATTTAACATGGATAGACTGGCGTTTAAATAAGCCACAACACAGTGCCGTGTATCGGTAGCTTTACCCTTGGCAACCCCCGTTTTACAAACTATATCTCTTAGCGGTGTATCGCTAGCAAAGCCATCTGCATTTATCGCCGACGGCATATCACCTATTGTTGACCCACCTACGTAACATATAGATTTACCTCGTTTTTGTCCACCCGTGCAACCTGCTGGTTTTGGAGATGGCGGCATAGTATCTTTAAAAAAGACACCGTAATTATAGCCCGCATCAGTCCAAGCCCAAATAGTATCCATACCATTCACTTTACCACCAACATTACACCAACCACCGGGGCTCCACCCCAGCTCACAGTTTCCCCTGTTTGGATCTGATAAATTACCCGACATCATATTTGACATACATTGCATACCACCGTTACCCCAGCCAAAGGCAGGTTGGCTAGCTAATGTCAACAAAATAGGTGTAGCTGCACCTGCTTTTGTAAAGCGGCGGCGGCTTTTATCTACGTTAGATACGTTTTGTTCTTCTGTTGGTTTTTTATTTAGTTCCGACACTGTTGGTTTTTTATTTAGTTCCGACACGATAACCTCGGCTATAGAAATTTATATATTTAAAATAAAGCAACATTCAAGCCATGTTCCATATCCCATTGATTTAAGTGAGGTTATTAAATAGTTATTTACTCACAAACAAGTATTAAATAGGAATGTGTAAATTTTTTTGACACTTATACGGTTTATATAAAAAACCAACCGTTATAAGCGCCAAATTTCCAACCCTTCTTCTGCGAATTGCTTCTTGTTAAGGGCTGATTTAACGTCCATCAATATACCCTCTTCCGACATGATGCTTTTAAAATCAGCAACGTCTAGCAACTTGTATTGTTTATGCCCTACAGCAAGCACCACTGCATCTGCTTTTTCTAGCGCATCCCAATCTACTAGGTTCACATCGTATTCGCGCAGTGCCTCCGCTTTTTCCGCCATCGGATCATGTACGCTTACATCACAACAATACGTTTTTAGCTCTTCTATAATGTCTGACACGCGTGAATTTCTTAAATCAGGGCAATCTTCTTTAAAGGTTAAGCCTAAGACGGTCACTTTAGCACCATTAATGGCTTTACCATTTCTGATAAGCTTTTTAATGGTTTGCTCGGCTATGTATGCACCCATGCCATCATTGATCTTACGACCTGCCAATATGACTTGTGGATGGTAACCTACAGATTCTGCTTTGTAAGTTAAATAATAGGGATCCACACCAATACAATGCCCGCCAACTAAGCCAGGGAAGAATTTTAAGAAATTCCATTTGGTTCCAGCCGCTTCTAACACTTCTTGTGTATCGATGCCTAATTTATGAAAAATGAGTGCTAGCTCATTCATTAATGCAATATTTAAGTCACGCTGGGTGTTTTCAATTACTTTAGCCGCTTCTGCCACAGCAATACCTGAAGCTCGGTGAACGCCAACGGTGATGATTCTTTCGTATAACCCTGCCACTTTTTCTAATGTTTCTGCTGTATCACCCGATACAATTTTCGTAATATTTTCTAGCCTGTGGGTTTTATCCCCTGGGTTGATACGCTCGGGCGAATAACCAATATAAAAACCATTTTCGCCAGCACTAGACCCTTCTCTACCAGACCACTCCATACCCGATTCTTTTTCCAACACCGGCACACAATCATCTTCTGTACAGCCTGGGTAGACGGTTGATTCGAATACAACAACAGTATTTGGAGATATGTTCTGCCCTACTGTTTTACTTGCGCCCAATAATGGCGTTAAATCTGGCCTGCGCGCATGGTCAATTGGCGTAGGTACGGCCACAATCACCATCTCAACTTCAGATAATCGTTTTGGGTCATTGGTAAATTCGAGGTGCGTAGATGCAAGCAATGTCTCTTTATCCACTTCGTTATTGACATCAATTCCCTGACGATAGCTCGCTAATTTGTTTTCATCCAAATCAAAACCTATCGTTTTTAATTTTTTACCCAAGGCGACTGCAAGCGGCAAACCGACGTAACCTAAGCCAACGACGGCAACACTGTTAACTGTTGAATTATCCATGCGTTTTTATAACTCCATTTGTATTATTAATTTGATGATAGTGACTCAAAAAACCATTGCGTGGTTTCTTGTAGGCCTTGCGACATAGTGTGCGTGGGTTCATAGCCCAATAAGTCTTTGATTTTTGAAATATCGGCTTGAGAATGACGTACATCACCTTTTCTGAAGTCCGTATACTCGGCTTCCAATGTTTTAATATCGGGATTCATGCCACCTAATTGATCACGAATCATCGCAAACAATTCATTAAGTGAGGTACGTTCACCCACCGCCACGTTGTATACCTGATTGACTGCTTCAACATTGTTTGTCGTAGCTGCCAATATATTGGCTTGCACGGTGTTATCTATAAAGCAAAAATCGCGTGATGTTTCACCATCACCGTTAATTTTACAACCTGTGCCAGACATTAGCTGCCCAATCCATAATGGAATAACCGCCGCGTAAGCGCCTTTAGGATCTTGTCTTTTGCCGAACACATTAAAATACCTTAGGCCAATAGATTGAGTGCCATATGCATCGCCAAACACGTTGGCATATAACTCATTGACATACTTGGTTACCGCATAAGGCGACAGCGGCTTGCCAATATGATCTTCTTGCTTGGGTAGAGCCGGGTGATCGCCATACGTTGATGACGATGCCGCATAGACAAAACGCTTAACTCCCTCATCTCTCGCCGCCACCAACATATTCAGATAGCCGTTTAAATTAGATTGATGGGTTATTATTGGGTCTGCTAATGAACGCGGCACACTACCTAAAGCGGCTTGGTGCAAAACAAAATCTACGTCTTTTACCGCTTTTTGGCAATCAGCCAATTCGCGAATATCACCTTCAATAAACGTGAAGTTTTGCCAGCAATCTTCACCAACGAGTTCTTTGACTTGATCTAAATTAGATTGAAATCCTGTAGAGAAGTTATCTAAACCAACAACCTGTTGATTTAATTTCAGTAACGTTTCTAGCAAATTTGAACCGATAAACCCAGCCACACCGGTAATTAACCACGTCTTCGGTGAAAGCTTTAATTGCTCACATGTTATTGTATAAGTAGACATTAAAATTATTTTTGAACGTAATACATTAAAAGTAGACGGTGAATAACGTTTCGTCAAACACTTGAGCGATAATTTTAACCTATACTATTTATATCTCACCAAAAAGATAACACTCATCGCAATATCACCATGAATATTATTTTAACAGCCAGTTTAACGAGCCATGCGATAACGTTCATCGGCTTCCTAGCATTGCTCTTGATGCTAGCCTTATCTTGGAAAGCGCGGATTTACCGCACATTATTAATAACCGCGTGTTTTGCTTCTTTGCTGTGGGCCGGGAAGATAGTTGCTTCGATTTTATTGCAAGACACGAATCTTGCCTTGAATAGCTTCTTCGAACTTTTTAAAAGCGCATCATGGTTATATTTCTTATATGTCGTACTGCAAAGCCATGATGAAACAAATAGTGACAACACAGATAAGCCAAACGTAACCAACAACGAAAAGTTATTTTTCATTGCCATTTTCATTGCTATTTTTGCATTTATAAAATCTGAAAATAGCCTACTAACGACGCTTAGCGAAGACCAATTTAATTCAATAGCATTGACCATTTGGATAATCTTATCCATCTGCGGTTTGGTTCTCATAGAACAAGTTTATAGGCACGCTCGACCTGAAGGCCGCTGGGCAATAAAGCACTTATGCTTAGGCATAGGTGGCTGTTTTGTATACGATATTTTCTATTTTTCTGATGCTTTACTATTCAACGCCATCAACCCAAATTTATGGGCCGCGCGTGGAGCAGTTAATGCTATAGCTATTCCGTTAATCGCCATATCAATTAAAAGAAACCCTAAATGGAATACAGGCATCCATGTATCAAAACAAATGTTGTTTCATTCTGTCACCATTGTCGGGGCGGGGGTTTATTTATTAGCCATGTCGGGTGTTGGCTACGCCCTTAAATATTTCGGTGGCGATTGGGGAACGACCTTACAAGTCGTATTTTTATTTGGTGCCATCAGCTTATTAGTTCTTGTTTTATTTTCCGGAAAAATACGCGCACAAATTCAAGTCTTTCTAAGCAAACATTTTTATAATCTTAAATATGATTACCGAGAAGAGTGGTTATCGTTCACCAAAACACTCTCTGACGACCGCTACCCTCTTCCTGATAATTGCACGAACGCCATTTCTACCATGCTTAATTCCCCTGGCGGATTGATGTGGGTTAAACGCGACCAACACCATTTTGACATTATTTCCCACTGGAACATGCCTGCTCCAGATTCCGCCCCTTCGGAACAATTTAAAGGCGTTAGCAAATACTTCGAAAACAACCATTGGATTATTGATTTAGACGAATACAAAAACAACCCCGCTGCCTATGAAGAAATTGACATACCCCCGTACTTTTTAAGTATTCCAGATGCATGGCTGCTGATTCCCATTGAGTTCAATAATGAATTAATCGCGATCATGCTAATAGCGCACTCTCACGGACAACCCAGCTTAAATTGGGAAGATAGGGATTTAATAAAAATGGCCGCTTTCCAAGTAGCAGTGAACCTCTCTCAATATGAAACGAACCGCGCTCTAACTCAGGCAAGGCAATTCGAAGCATTTAATCGCCTATCTGTTTACATTGTGCATGATTTAAAAAACATCTTAGGTCAATTGTCACTCCTTATTTCGAATGCAGAAAAGCATAAGCATAAGCCTGCATTTGTTGATGATGTCATCAGCACTGTCGAGAACTCCGTTGAACGAATGACCGCCTTAATGAAACAACTTCGGACTGGCGTCAATGATGAATCCGTAGAAACTTTTCAACTCACCCCTATTCTACAAGGGGTTGTATCAAGCCATTCGAAGCTAAAGCCCACGCCAACGTTATCCAGCGAAGTTGACCTAAGAATATCAGCAAACCCCATAAAATTTTCTACCGTCATAGGTCACTTTGTACAAAACGCTCAAGAAGCCACGAATGATGAAGGCTTTGTTGAAATCCATACAGTAAAGTTGGAAAACTCAGCTAGAATTACCATTAAAGATAATGGAATTGGGATGGACACCAACTTTATAGAAAACAAATTGTTTAACGCCTTTGATTCCACCAAGGGATTAACTGGCATGGGCATTGGTATGTTTGAAAGCAGAGAATATATTCGAAAGATTGGAGGCAATATACAAGTCTCCAGCGCCTTAGGAAAAGGCACCACGTTCACATTCACCATGCCACTTTCAGATAACGAATAACACTATGACAGATAAACGCTTATTAATAGTTGAAGATGACCCGGGCCTACAGAGCCAGTTACGCTGGTGCTTTGATGACTTTGAAGTGGAAATAGCCGGTGACCGAAAACAGGCCATGGAACTCTTTAGGCGTCATCATCCACAAGTTGTCACGCTTGACCTTGGCCTACCACCAGATCCTGGTGGTGCAACCGAAGGTATTGCGACGCTTGAAGAAATATTATCTCTAGCCCCCGAGACAAAAATCATCGTTGCCACCGGCAATGATGATCGAAGCAATGCAGTGAAAGCCATTGCACTGGGCGCATTTGATTTTTACCAGAAACCTGTTGAATCAGACATCCTTACCTTAACCGTAGAACGAGCTTACCGTGTTTATGAACTAGAACAAGAAAACATAAAACTACAACAATTTAGTGCTTCACCACTGAATGGCATCATTGCAAACAGCCCCGAAATGGCCAAAGTTTGTCGCACCGTTGAAAAAATCGCGCCGTCCGATGTCAGTACACTCTTGCTTGGTGCCAGTGGAACAGGCAAAGAAGTCTTTGCACGGGCACTACACGACCTTAGCCCTCGCGCAGACAATAAAATGGTAGCTATCAATTGTGCTGCTATCCCTGCTAATTTACTGGAAAGCGAACTATTTGGTTACGAAAAAGGCGCGTTTACAGGGGCAAGCAAACAAACCATAGGGAAAATCGAACATGCGAATGGCGGTACCTTATTCTTAGATGAAATTGGTGATTTGCCTTTTGAGCTACAAGCCAAATTACTTCGCTTTCTTCAAGAACGTGTTATAGAACGTATTGGTGGGCGGGAAGAAATTCCTATCGATGTACGTGTTATTTGCGCGACCCACCAAAACATTCAAGAACATATTCAACAAGACAAATTTAGGGAAGATTTATTTTATCGTATCAGCGAGGTAACAATAAAAATCCCACCATTAAATGAGCGTGAAAGTGATCCGCTTCTACTAGCCCATGCATTTCTAGATAAATTCAACGACGAGTTTAAGAAGAATCTTAAAGGCTTCACACAAGAGGCGGTTGATGCAATTAATAGCCACTCATGGCCGGGTAACGTTCGAGAACTGGAAAGCAAAGTAAAGCGAGCTGTTATTTTAGCCGATGGTAAAAACATCATTCCTGAAGATCTTGAGTTAGAAGACATCGAAACCAGCAACCTTCCGCTTAATTTAAAACAAGTTAAAGACGAAGCCGAAAGTAATGCTGTTCGCCGCGCACTAAACCACCATCAATGGAATATTTCCAATACCGCTAAAGGATTAGGCGTTACTCGCCCAACATTGTATAGCATTATGGAAAAACACGGCATTAGCGAAAGCCAATAGTATTAACTAACCTTAAGATGGCGACTCAACCTTCCAACATTATTCCTATTCATTCAAAACAAAACCAATTTGTTTTTGAACAAATTCATTTGGACATAGCCCGCAATGCCACGGATGACTTTAATTTATTCCACGATAAAAACAAATGGAAAACCGTCCGCAACAACCCCTTTAATGGCCCTATATTGCTAGGGTTTCAACTAGAAGCCTTTATTATAGATAAAATCAAAGCGTTACGCTCTAACGAAAACCCAACACCCAAAAACACATACCTATACGACAACTATCAATTTATGTTTGCTGGTGCTATTCAGTCCGGAGACACGTTCGAACTAAATATTAATAAAAGCCGCAAAAATGAAACTCAAAACTCTCTTAGTAACCGAGTCTATATAAAAAACAACGAACGACTTGTTCTTACAGGGCAAAAAAAAGATACCAACAAACCGCTATATCTAGCAACTGCCGGTTTTTCAGCATTAGAAGACTTATCACGCACAGCTGATAGAAGCATTGTGCTAGATGGGCGGTATTTTATGAAAAAGAAATACATCACAACCAGCAATGCAAAGAATTTTCTTACTGGTTGCTTAATAGAACAATCAGACTATATAGATGAAGTTGAAAACAAAGTTAACTTTCCAAGTATATTCCCTTGTAGCTTTATCTCATCTGCTTTGTTAGAAAAGGCTCGTTTAGAAGGCATCAAATTCAGTGAAAACCCCTCGGTTTACACTCAGCATAAAATAAGCATCAATAACGAAGAAATCAATCAACTAAAAAGCAACAGCCCTCTTTATATTTTGATTGAAAATAAACCTTTTGAAAAAAATACTCAATTAAACTGCTTTGGCCTAACCCATTCCAATAAAATCGTATTTCGGTCTATTATTTCGTTGGCTGAAATCAGTCCTTAACCGGTCACTCTAATAAGGTTATCTTGATCAGATAACTCCACTCTTTTCACACTGGCATCGGGTTCTTTTAAGAAACGTACGAATTTTTTCCCGTATTCAATCCTTCCGTCCATTTTTTCTATCTCAAGCACTGCTAACACTTCACTTTCTCTAATTTGAGAGTGCGTCGCAATAGTATCCACCCCTACCTTTGCTATCCGAGCACCAGGAGACTTCCTATCTAGCTGAGCACTTTCCCAAAGTAATCTAAGAGCATACTTCACACGACTGGTTTGCGGCGCAAACGAATGAACCATTAAAAACTCATCTGTTTCACGCACACGCTTTGCAAAGTATTGTAATAGTTCTAACAGCTGAGCCGGGTCCTTCTTGGTTTCCTCTAATAACTTCGCTTTCTCAATAACAATTAACTCTGTGCTCGTTATCGCAGTTGCGGTTGCCGAACGTTCACCACCTTCTAACAATGCTAACTCACCAAATAATTCACCTTGGGAAAGGTTAGCCAGAATCAATTCATGATCTTGTGCATCATGTTTAGAAATCGACATCCAACCGTTATCAATAGCATATGCCTCATCTGCGTCATCATGCTCATTAAATAGAATTTCGGATGGCTCCAACAAAATACGTTCTGAAATTTTCCCCAATTTCTCAACCCAAAATGGCGACAACTTGCCTGATATGTCGCCAAAAGCCCACCCATATACTAGTGGATAAGGTGCAGCCATGGGTATCACTTCATCCTGAGCGTCTTCATTCCATTGGTTCTCACCAATAATTTCAAAACCAATCCGACCATATAAAGAAAGTGTCTCTTTCTTAACAGTGACGATAACGTGTGATGCGTTCCAATTTGTGCCAGCACCAATAGCCGTTTTTAAAAGCGCATAAAAAACCTTTCGTTTATTCCGCCACTCTTTTTTGACCGCCAACATACCAGAGCTACCAAAAACGGCATGTTTATTTTCAAGCAATGTTTTTTTCTTGAACTCAGAAATATCACAAAACTCTTCTACCGGTAAGCCAATATCTGTATTACCATTTATTCTAATAGTTGCAATTGGCTCACCACTAGAATAAGCAATAACATTTGCCACACCAGGCACGGCATCAAAATGGTCAATAATCCGGCCATTGGGGTTCTCTTCACCACCAAATTTTCCTTCTTCACGAACGTAAACGTCATACCGAAGACGAAAAACATCATCAATTTCCTTAGCCGTACGTGCTATTTTAATTTTAATCGTCATCGCTAAAACACTTCATATATAATTTATTCACACTCTAATTTTAGACAATACACACAAAATTGCTTACTTTTGTAACAACCATCCAAAACTCACTCAATGCCTAGATTCACATTACCTATAGCTTACATGCTGTGTGTTTTGCTATTGTCTTCCATACCAGGAGATACTAGCGAGTCCATTCCAACATTCGTTTTGTCGCTTATTCCAAGCTCTATACAAAACTTACTGCATATCCCTTTATTTGCCGGCCTTGGTTTAAGTTGGATTTGGGCATTAAACCCAACACAACTAACAACCCATCAAAAATCAGCCGCGTTGTTATTGATATGTATCAGTTTTGCAATACTTGACGAACTCCACCAACTTAGCATACCTGGTCGATATGGCTCAGTGTCAGACTTAATACTAGACATCATAGGCATTTTATCTGCCTTATGGTTTCAACACAAAGAGCCATTTCAAGCTTGGCTAACTAAATAACTATTCTCCAGCTTTAAGTTTAGTTAAAAAAGCCTCCGCTTCTTTACGTTCTGCAAAAGCAGTCTTTTTTTCAAGTAACGCAGTTAAGTCTTTAATCGCTAACAACCAATCACCTTTTTCTGCATCTATCATCGCCTTATGGTAAACAAAGGCAGGCGCCGACTGTTTAGCTATGGCTTGTTCAATATACCGTGAGGCCAAATCAGCATCACCATTCTTTAACTGAACCAGCGCTAATGTATCTAAAAACGCAGGAACACCCGGCTGCAAGTCGTTTAATTTAGACGCTAATTCTAAGGCTTTAACTGGCTGACTATCTTTATAACTCCAAGCCAAGTTATTTAAAGCAAGAACATTATTACCTTGTTGCTTCAATATGGCTTCATTCTCTTTATCAGCCTTCGCTTGTTCTCCTATTTGCGTATACAAGGCGGCTAATTCAGTACGCACCCGTATGTCATCATCATGTTTGCCTAACCAGTCAGTCATTAACGACAAGGCATTATCATGTTTACCTTCTCGCCATAATTGCTGTGCTAGCATTAACACGTTTCCACTCGACTGGTTCTTGTCAAACGCCTTTTGTGCCAACGTAGTCGCCCGAGCAAAGTTTCCCTGAGATAAGGCTAACGAAGATCGTAATTGCAATACACCTTCTTGTTCAGCCTGTTCTTTAGGCAAACTATTCAGCAATTGCTCAGCTTCTGCGTACTTCTTCTGCTTATAAAGCACCTTAGCAACGCTAATTTTTAGTACTGGGCTATCAGGCTCAGCTTTTAACAAAGCCTTTAGTTTTTGCTCAGCCTCTGTTGTATTACCTAACGAACTTTGCACTAACGCATTTAACATCTGTGCTTGCTTATTGTCAGGTTGAATCCCTAACAATTTACTCACCGTTAAGTTCGCTTTTTTATACTGCTTCGTTTCAAGCTGTGCTGAGGCTAACATCTGCAAAAAAGCAGGATCAGACACTAACGTCTTATCTGTGGAATTAAATAACAAAGCCGCCTTATCACCTTGCCCTTGAGACAAGTAATATTGCCCAAGAACAACTTTCGGTTGAGTTACGTTTGGAAAGGTTGCTATTGCCTGTTGTAACCATGTTTCCATATCAGCAAATTTTTCCTGCAGTGCTAACACTTTAGCCTTCCCTAACGTTGCATTTAAATGCTTCGGCTGGGTAGATAGGATTGACTCATATGTCTCAAGCGCATCGCCGTAGGCTTTCTCTTTCACCAGCTCACCGGCATACGCCAAACACCCTTTCGCATCATCTGGCTCAACGTCACATGCTTTTTGCAAACTACCTTTAACTAACGCTTGCTGATTAGTTGATTGAAACAACTGGGCCTCCAACAAATAAGGGAAGGCCTTAACTGGCGCTTGTTTTTTTAAATCCGCAATCAAGGCCAATGCTTTATCGGTATGCCCTTGAGCAATGGCACTCCTTGCCTTCACACTAATAGCAGATACGTTCTTAGCATCTACTGACAAAACCGTGTTCACCTGTTCATTTGCCTTAGCAAACTGCCCATCATTAACCAGCACTTCTGCTAACCTTAATCGTGCTTTAGTGTCGTTAGGTTGCAAACTAACTACTTTTTCATAATAAGTCAGTGCGCCTTTAACATCGCCTTGTTGCAATAGTGCTGTTGCCAAAATATTTAAAGCACTGATGTTTTCTGGTTGGGCCTGCACAACCTTATAAGATAAACCCTGTGCTTCTTTAAATGCCTGCTGCTTTAACAGAATATTGGCCTTTAACAACGTTGCCATAACAGACCTTGGTGCTTTCGACAACAACTGCCGCGCAAACTGATCGGCTTGCTCTAACCGATCATTTTCCAAATGAAGCATTGCGGCATAAAAGTAAGCATCCAGTGGTGAATAATCAGAATTTGCTGCCTTTTCAATAAACGGCAATGCTTTAACGCGCTGCCCTGTCTCAATTAATAACTTACCTTGCAATAAATTAACCTTTAAATGTTCTGGGTAGCGTTTTAACAGGGTATTAATAGACTGTTGTGCTGAGTCAACGTCTTTTCGTGCTAACTGAACACTAGCAAGCTGCACTAATGCCTGCGAGCGCTCAGGTGAGCTTTTATAAGCCTTGGCATAAGCATTTTCTGCCGCTTCAAATGATTTCTCGTGTAATTCAATATCACCTAATAACAACAAGGCATCATATTGTTCTGGGTTTGTTGCTAATACACCTTCAATCACTTGCCTTGCATCACCAAATTTAGCTGAACTGGCAAAAAAACGAATTTTTGCTAGTTCTAATTCAGTCGATTTAATAGCTAATTTATCAGCTTGTTCAATAAAACCACTCGCCAAGTCCAGTTTTTTCTGCTGAACAGTCGCCATTACTTTATAAGCCAGCACATCAACCGCATCTTTACCGTTGAGCGTCCCTTCATCAAAACTAAGCACGTCATCTAATTTGCCTTGTAGCAACTTGGCTTTTACTAACCCAGTACTCCAAAGGTTTTTATCTGCACCCAACTGCTTAAGCTTTTCAAACTCAACCTCGGCCAATGCAGGGGAATCAGACGACAACATGATATTTCCAAGCATCTGATGCGCCTGCTGATTACCAGCATTCAACTTCAATGCATTCTTTATGTTGATGACTGCTGCTTGTATATCCTTCTCTTCAAGGCTGTTGCGGGCCTTTGCTAAATATTCCGTTTCGGATAAGTTATTATTACAACCTACCAATAAAAGCAACGATAAGCCTATTATTAATAGGTTAGAAGTTGTGCGTATTCCCTTATACATTTAATTTACCCTTATGTTTAATGAAGAAAGTGATTGAATCCATTTCCAATTCTATATATGGTCGCGTAAGTTTAGTACAAACTACAATATTTTGCTTAAGACCACGGGTTATAATAACAACCATCATCAACTTGAATGACAATTAGGCTTAAAAATCGCATTATAAGGCTTCACAACTGTCAATTTATTTTACAAATAAGAATTTTAAATCAATTTGAATGAAACGCTGAATTTTATTTCATTAAATTATTATCGTTTAATTTCAATAACTTAATTGATTATTTATCGATAATAGTAAAACTTGGCACGGCATCTGCATTATTTATTTTCAAGCAAACATTGCTTAGTAAATTATAACGGAGATAAACATGAATATTAAACAAGTATTAACAGGAGCAACATTACTAGCTGCATCTAGCATGGCAATGGCTGCACCAATTAACGTTGGCGGCGTAGTTTGGGATCCGGACTCAGCTCTAGACTTTTCATCAAATGGTAACACTTTCGAAAGCTTTGCCGCACAAGTTGGCGACACAGTAACTGGTTTCGGTGTGATTACACAAGTAAACGGCCTTGGCGAAGCGTCTTTTTGCCCAAGTTGCGAATTAACTTTCGACTTTTCTTTTGATCTTATTAGCGCAATACCTTCTGGTGCTCCAGGCTCATTTTTATTTGATTTCAACAATGTTGCAGTCAATGTTTGGGTTGATAGTACTCCAGAGTATAATCAAGCAGCACCAGCAGCTGGCGATGCAAGCGATGGCGTATTGTTCCTATCACTAACAGGTGATTCTTTAAATGGGTTTGCTACTAACTTATTCGACCCAGCTAATATTAATGGATCAGGATCTGGCTTTCTTGATGTTACTGGTGGTATTGCCGCAGGTAACTTTGATACGAATACCAAATCTGGCGGATCAGACTTTGCTTTCACTTCATCATTCCAAACTAGTCCTCTAAACCTTCCTGGTTTTCCATTATTTGGATCTTTGGACTTATCAGGTAACAGTATTCCTGAACCTGCTTCTCTAGCACTTCTAGGCCTTGGCTTGTTAGGCATGGGACGCTTACGTCGCAAAGCTTAATTTTAAGCTAACGCTGTAAAACTAAAAGCCCTTCTTTTGAAGGGCTTTTTTTTGTTTATCTAAAACCCGTTATAATCAAGTAAAGAATAACGTAAGGCATAAGATGAACCAAGAACAACTACTCCAGCTATGCGAAGTAGCCCATAACGCCCCGTCTGCAGACAATAGCCAATCTTGGCGCTTTATTATTAGCTCAAACAAAATAACCATCACTTACGATACGCATCGCGTGTTAAACAAAACATTTGCTGCGGATAATATTGCCACCCTGCTTAGCATGGGATCCGCGATAGAAGCCATCGTACAAACTTGCATTGAACACAATATCAGCTATACACTTGATACCACGTTGAAGTTGTCTAACAACTTTACTTCATATGCTTGTTTCAGCTTTGATCAAGAGGTGTCAGAAAAATTTACACTTAAAAAAGACTCTTTTTTACAGCATAGACATACCAATCGATTTGCCTATAAAACCCAACAAGCCGAAAAAAACATTATTGATGCTTTAATTGCAACGTTAAATGCCAGCTCTACAACCATTAGCTGGTTTGATGACAAAACAAGCATTAATGAAATTAGTTCGTTAATACAATCAGCCTCTGAAATACGCTTTCAAACGCCCGAAGTTCACGAGTGGCTCATGCAAAGTTTACGTTTTGGCAAACGAGAACGTCATGAAGATGGTCTACATGTATCTACCTTAGATTTACCCCCACTGGGCAGCATGTTCATGAAGTTTATTGCCCCATGGCAACGCACTCAAACACTCAATAAGCTGGGCATGTATAAAATAATGGCGGCAATAGAAGCAAAGCCTATTGCTAAAGCACCTGGCTTAATGGCTTTTAGCTGTGATAATACGCCAGAAGCCCAACTACAAACCGGTAGGGATTTATTTGCACTCTGGTTGCAACTTAACAATGCAGGCCTTGCTGTACACCCCTATTTTGTCATTACCGATCAAATTACACGACTGCATAGCAATGCAGTTCCAAGTAGGCTTGTGGCTCAAGCAACTACATTAGAAGAACAAACCCGTAAAATATTTAATTTAAAGGAAGGTGGAAACCTTTGTATGTTGCTTAGAGTCGGCTATCCTCAAAAACAAGCTGTTCGTTCTAAGCGACTCAATGTTATGGATGTTGTGACCATTAAAGATTAACGCTTCGAGCTAGCTAACTTAGCTTTTATTATTTTAATAAGTAGACGTTGTAACGGGTTATTGTTCCCCATGGGCCGCCACGTTTTTTTAAACTTATTTTTATACGCATCAAAATGTAGACCATGTGGCGCAGCGACGACTTTCCCCCGTTTTAACAATAGCTTTAACGCTTGCGTTGCCGCGATACCCGCACAAAAATCACATGCCATGGGCGTTGAAGGGCCTTTTTTATTGCCGAAATCCACCCGCGATTGATCTGCGATATAGCCTGCATGCATCATTGAAGGAGCTAATCCTGCTAGAAAACGTATGTATTGCTCAGTTTCAGAATACCCTTCCAATTGAAAATAATCATCAAACGACATTTTTCCGGGTAAAAATATCAGTAATGCTGTTCCCATACCGATTGGTGCTGCAGTAACTGTTGGAATACCTTTTTCATAACAAGCTTTAAACACCGCGCGCCGAATGTCCAACTGAAAGAAATCTAAGCCATCTATGTACACATCCACACCGTCTAAAAAATCATCCAAGTTTTCAAGTGTTACGCCGTTGGGGAATTTATTGATGATGAGCTCAGGATTAATGTCTTTCACCATTCGTTCCAGCACATCAATTTTTTCTTCGCCCAGTGTGCTCATACTGGCACCGGCTTGTCGATTCATATTAGCTAACTCAAACGTGTCTAAATCAGAGATATTAAACTGGCCAATGCCAAGCCTAGCCAGTGTTAATAAATGGCTACCACCCACACCACCTAACCCCGCAATAGCGACACGCTTATTGGCTAGCGATAATTGCTCACTTTCTGTTAGCCAGCCAATATTTCTTGAAAATGCCTCTGAATAATTAAATTCCATTTTATTTAAGACACGTCTAAGTTATGTTCAATTATTAACCTGTCTAAGAAGTTTTTGCAGGCTGATTCTATTAAGCTAAAAACATGCCTAAACTCATCTGGGTGAGCATAGTAAGGGTCTGGTACATCCACGCCACCTTCAAGTAGTAGATTTACATTAGGTGCATTCATGCCGACCCGTTGCTGAATAGTCTCTATGTTTTTATTATCCATCACCAGAATATAGTCGAATTTTTTAATATCTTTCACTAAAAATGGGCGCGTTTTAAGTTTCTTTATAGTGACTGAATTTTCTTTTAACACCATTAAGGAACGCTTATCGGGTAACAAACCCGATATAGGAACATGGGTACCTGCGGACTCTACAGTAATTTTATTTGCCAATCCTTTAGCATCCACCATCTCCCTAAGAACCGCATGGGCAATGGGTGAACGACAGATATTAGCTGTACACACCATCAAGATATTTATTTTTGTTCCAAAAAAATGGTCAAAGAGAGAATCCATCAAAATCCAAAATAATTAACATAATTAATACTATACTATTAAGATTAATTTTACTGACCAACAACAGGTATCTATGTTATGGAAAACGCACTCAAACTAATCTTATCCATTCTATTGTTTCTTTTCATCACTGCTTGCAGTTTAGGTCAGTCTGATGAGGATTACCTTAAGAAAGCCGGAGAATACTTATCTAATAACGATACCAAATCTGCTCTAATTGAGCTAAAAAATGCAGTCAAAGCCAACGCCAAGAACCCACAAGCGCATTATTTACTAGGCAAAACTTATTTCGAAACCAATCAGTTTGGTGAAGCGTTTAAAGAATTATCTAAAGCTCGATCATTAAAAGTAGACATCAACTTAGTGGCCCCATTATTGGCCCAAGCCATGGTTAAGGCGAATGAAATCAATGATCTTGAATTTTTACCAACGACCGGCCTAGAGCGAAAAAACATTGCTATTGTGCTAGCAGCGCAAGCTGAAGCGCGGTTATTGAAGAATGAATTAAAGAAAGCCAAGGCATTATTAGATGATGCTTTATTGGCAGATGCGAACTCTAGCTATGCCTTACTGGTTAAAGCCAAATTGCGTATGGTTCATGGTGATTCTAATCAAGCATCATTACTCATTGACCAAGCCTTAAAACAAAACCCAAACAATGTTGATGCTAAACAACTCAAAGTTGATATTGCTATGCAAGAAAAAGACTTTGCAAGCGCTGAAACTCTATTAAACGAATTACTAGAACAACAACCCAATAGTTTTATTAGCCGCCTCAAACGCGCACAAACGCGCGTTATGCAGGCAAATTACGCGGATGCACAAGCAGACTTGGATATTGTCTTAAAAGCAGTACCGAAAAACCCTTTGGCTAATTTTTTACAGGGTATTGCTTATCTAAAGACAGCGAAACCCGATTTAGCACAACCCGCTTTTGAGCTGGCCATTAGCTCAGACAACATAAAATTCCCGGGTGCAGAATACGGCTTAGGGCTTATTCATTACCAAAAAAATAACCTTTCACAAGCAAAAGAGTACACCAAACAATTTTTGAGGAGCGTTCCCAATGCTGTTTCTGGTCAAAAATTATTAGCACTTATTAATATAAAACAGAAGAACTTTATCAAAGCCGAATCCTTAGCGCGTACTATTGTTGCGTCTTTCCCTGATGACACAGATGCGTCTAACATTCTGGCAACTGCGCTTATTCAACAAGGTAAAAATGATGAGGGTGTAGAAATACTCTCACGCTTGACCGAAAAATCGCCTGATTCTGCAACAAACCGATTGAAATTAGGCATTGGCCTTATGTCCGGTGGTGATGTAAAAGAGGCGCAACAAGAATTTGAAGTCGCCTACAGCATTAACCCAGATTTGCCTCAAACCAATATCAGCTTGGTTCTTAGCTATGTAAAACAAAAAGACTTTGCCAAAGCGCTTGAAACAGCTAATAAATATGTAGCCGCCAACCCAAAAGATGCAGGACCCAAGAACTTACTAGCCACCGTTTATTTGGCAAAAGGCGACACTGATGAAGCCAAGAACACCTTCAATACTGTACTCAAATCTGAACCAGGAAATCGTACAGCTAATGAGAAACTGGCGCAAATTGCTATACAAAATAAAGATACAAAAAGCGCACGTCAGTTTTTCCAAAACATACTAACGCACAATGAAAATCACCTTCAAACATTAATAAACTTGGCAGCACTGGATGCGCTAGATAAAAATTCAGATGATTTTGTGAAACACCTGAACCAGGCCATCGATGCCCACCCAAATGCTATACAACCTAAATTAGTGCTATCACGTTATTACTTAACATTGAATCAACCGGATAAAGCCCTACTCACTATTAATAAAAATGCGACGCCCAATACCAACGACCCGGCTACTTTATTAATTACAGCGATGGCTCACCTTCAGCAACGTAAATTTGAAGACAGCATTTCCGAATCCAGCAGAATTTTAAGAAAATCACCCGAGATGGTGCAGGCATTACTATTACGTGCAAAAGCATTTCGTGCTTCAAACAAGCTTGAAGCGGCCATCAAAGATCTTAACAAGGTTGTAACAGATAACAATAAAATATTACCTGCACACCTTGAGTTGGCAAGCATAGCCCTTCAACAAAAAGATACGGCAGCATTTAAAGTGCACCTAGCTCATTTAAAAGAACTCGCGCCCAATCATCCAGCGGTTTTAAAATTACAAGCAACAGCAGGAAGACTAGCCAAACAACCTGACGTAACGTTAGCCACACTTCAAACGTTGCATTCTAAATACCCGTCTTCTCAAAGTGTTAATGAACTTGCTTTTCAGTTATTCCAAATGAACAAATCTAATGACGCTGAAAAATTACTGAATAACTGGTTAGCCCAGCATCCAAAAGACAGTTCTGTTTTGTTAAATCTAGCCAATTATCAATTAAGCCAAAAACAAACGGATAATGCCATTAGCTCATATGAAAAAGCCTTAAAGCTTCAAGACAACAACATTCTTGCCTTAAACAACCTCGCATGGCTCTATAAAGACAAGCAGCCGAAGAAAGCCTTAGAGCTTATCCAAAAGGCGCTTGTTATTGCACCGGACGCAGCTGCAGTAAACGACACACTAGCATCAGTGTATTTAGCAAACCAACAAAATGATAATGCACTTATAGCGATAAGAAAGGCGCTAAAACCTGACCCTAAAAACCCATCTATTTTATTTCACCAAGCCCAAATACTCATAGCCCTCGATAAAAAAGAGGATGCATCTGCTATTTTAGAAAAATTAGTTTCACTACCTGATGCTTTTGCTGAAAAGGTGGATGCTAAAAAATTATTAAGCACGCTAAAATAATACACTTTAAAGCGTTAGCTATACTTTGTTAAGGCAAGCAATTCATACACGGAGTCTTTTTGTTTTTACTAACTGATTTTATTTTTAACCGCGCCAAATCATCACCCACCGCGCCTGCTGTTTGTTTAAAAGACAACACGCTTACGTACGAACAGTTAGCTGCTGCTGTAGATAAGTTCGCGCGCACACTCATCAACAATGGATTGCAACCCAATGATCGGGTGGCTATTTATTTACCCAAACAGTTTGAAACGGTTATTGCCCTATTTGGCACGGCATTAGCTGGTGGAGTTTTTGTACCCGTCAATCCATTATTAAAGCCCAAGCAAGTTAGCTATATACTCAATCACTGCCAAGCTACCACCCTAATTACCGCAAGCCAGCGTGCAAAAATTCTCTTAGACGAACTAGAAAAATGCCCTTCTATTGAATCTTTAGTATTAATCGATAAGCTACCACCCATAGAAAAAGACACGCCCTATTCACTGTCGTTATGGAGTGAGTATACTCAGTTAAATGAAGCTGCTTCACTGCATTCAAGAATCGATCAAGATACTGTCAGCATTCTTTACACCTCTGGTAGCACCGGACAACCAAAGGGCGTGTCGCTATCACACCGCAATATGGTAGAAGGTGCGAAGAGTGTTGCGAGCTATTTAAACAATACATCCGAAGACCGTTTGCTGGCCGTTTTACCGTTTAGCTTTGATTATGGACTAAGCCAACTCACCACGGCTTTTTCTGTGGGTGCCTGTGCCTATTTAATGGACTATTTATTACCAAATGATGTTATTAAAGCCGTTGCAAAATATAAAATTACCGGCCTAGCAGCTGTACCGCCACTATGGAACCAACTATGCGACAAACAATGGCCTGATGATGCTGTAAATAGTTTGCGATATATCACCAATTCAGGTGGCGCCGTTCCAACGTCACTAAGCAATAAGCTAAGAACCTGCCTCCCAAAAACAGACATCGTTCTTATGTATGGCTTAACAGAAGCGTTCAGATCAACTTATTTACCACCTGAACAACTTGCCATTCGGCCCGAATCAATGGGTAAACCTATTCCCAATGCCGACTTAATGGTCGTTCGTGCAGACGGTAGCGAATGTGATGCGAATGAACCAGGTGAGCTAGTACACCGCGGCTCACTAGTTGCCCAAGGCTATTGGAATGATATTAAAAAAACTCAAGAACGCTTCAAGCCCTGCCCCAACCAACTTACTGAACTACCCTTAAAAGAAACTGTTGTCTGGTCTGGCGATATAGTAAAAAAAGATAACGATGGCTACTTTTATTTCCTCGGCCGAAATGACGAGATGATAAAAACATCCGGTTACCGTGTTAGTCCGGGAGAAATTGAAGAAATAGTTCACGCATCGGACTTAATTCACGAGGCCGCCGCTATTGGATTGCCTCACCCAACGCTTGGGCAAGCTGTTTTGTTAATTTATCATGCCAAGGATGATTTACACGAAGCAAATCAACTGCTTTCTTATTGCAAACAGAACCTGCCTCTGTACATGGTGCCGCACAAATTAATATATATGAATCCCTTACCAAAGAATGCAAACGGAAAAATTGACCGTTCCTCTTTGAAAAACCAACACCTTGAACTCTTCAACGACATAAACACATGACAAAACGCCCTGAACATTGCCTGACTATTCCCTTTACAAATAATAACGGGTTGCTTGAAGTTAATGGTCATTCTCTTAATGCAGTTATTGCGCAAGTAGGTCAAACTCCTTTTTACGCCTATGACAAAAGCATCATGACTACGCAGGTGGAAACATTCAGACAGTATTTTCCCGAGATCAGCCTGCATTACGCCATGAAGGCTAACCCTATGCCTGATGTTGTCAATTACATGTCTACCCTTGTGGATGGCTTAGATATAGCTTCTGGCGGTGAAATGAAGGTAGCACTCGCCTCATCAACAACCGCTGATGAAATTAGCTTTGCAGGGCCAGGAAAGTCGCGCACCGAACTTGCTCAAGCTATAGAAGCTGGCATTACCCTCAATATTGAATCTGAATTTGAACTAGAACAAATTGTTAGTATTGCTCAACAAGGGAGCCGTGAACCACGTGTTGCCATTAGAGTAAACCCGGACTTTGAGCTAAAAGCCTCTGGTATGAAAATGGCTGGCGGCCCGAAACCATTTGGAATTGATGCCGAACGCGTCCCTGCTTTGTTGAAAAGCATGAAAAACCTACCTGTTCATTTTCGTGGTTTTCATATTTTTTCAGGCTCACAAAACTTAAAACCCGAAGCACTTATTGAAGCGCATCAAAAAACCTTTGAATTAGCGTTAGCATTATCAAAATATGCGCCATCCCCTGTCGAATTGCTAAACATTGGCGGCGGCTTTGGTATTCCCTACTTTCCGGGTGAGTCAGAACTTGATTTACGACCGGTAGCGGACAATATGAATAAGCTGTTACCTGATGTCAAAAAACAACTACCGAATGCAGAAATAGTAATTGAATTAGGGCGTTTTTTAGTCGGGCCAGCAGGCGTTTATATCTGCGAAGTCACAGACATTAAAGAATCAAGAGGAAAAACTTACGTTATCGCTAATGGAGGACTTCATCACCACTTAGCCGCATCGGGTAATTTTGGGCAAATTATACGTAAAAACTACCCCGTTGCTATCGCTAATAAAATGGACTCACAAGAAAAACAAGAAGTCAGCATTGTGGGGCCATTATGTACCCCCTTAGATATACTTGCCGACAACATGTTGCTACCAAATATACAAAGGGGTGACTTAGTCGCCGTGTTTCAGTCTGGCGCGTATGGTTTCTCAGCCAGCCCGCATGGATTTTTAAGCCAACCGATGGTTAAGGAAGTTTTAGTTTAGCTAGACTACAATAAACGAGAATATCGCAGACTTTCTACACCTTGGTAGGGGGAGCGTAAACTCGAATATACACATCATCACTGAGTATCTAACATTTCACCCCCACCCTAGCCCTCCCCCTTAAAGTGGGAGGGGACTAAAACCAAAACCTCGCAGACTTTTTACTCCTTCTCATTAAAGTGGGGGAAGATTAAACCATGATTTCGCAGACTTTCTATTTCTTAAAGGCGAAAGGGAGGGGGAAATTAAAACCAGAAAATCGTACAATTTCTACTCCTTCCCCCTGGCAGGAGGAAGGCTGGGAAGGGGGTCCTAACTCCGCACAAATTACCCCTTAGTTTTTTGCCATAATGTCTTAAACCAAGACCAAAAATAACCTTAAATTGCTTTAGATTATTTCATCCAACAGTTTCGCAAGCTGCTCGGTACGAGCATAACGAGAATGTTTAGACCAAACAGTTTTATCTGCTTTAGTAGCCCTACCCGCTTTTATTTGTTGAACAAAATCAAGTAAACCCTGTTTTATCCCATCTTTGTTATCTAAAGCAACCACCATGCCTACATTAGCGCGTTTAAGCACACCAGCGGTATCACCCACCTCATCTGTTAATGCCAGAATAGGTTTTTCAGCCCGTAAATACTCATAAATTTTTGCGGGAATTTGGTGATTACAATTTGCAGCTTGAAAAATCATCAAGCCTTCTACTTCAAGCATTTCTTGTAGTGCATCAACGTACGGCACACTGGGCTCAAGAAAAACAATATCAGCGATATTTTTTTCTTCAATCATCGGTAAAAATAAATCATCATGCCCTGTCGCGCGTAAAATGATTTTTAGCTCACCGGCATTTATCGTCCCTTCACTTTTTAACTCAGACAACGCATCAAAGAAACACCTAGGGTCGCGTTCAGATGGATATAACACGCCACTATGTACTAATCGAATAACATCATTTGATTTAATATCCGTTTTTTCATCACTAATAGCCTGTTCAAAGTTGCCTTCATCAAAGGCATTTTCTATCACTGCCAATTTATCAGACGAATATTCGGGGTAACGCTCCGCATACATTTTTAATGTGCTTGGCGTTGTAAAGATTGCTTTTGTGCAATGACTAATGATTTTTTTCTCAATCCAGCAATGAGCATCTCTAGTTTTTTTGTCTACGGGATAACTGTCGTCAAGCATAGAATCCCTAAAATCAGCCACCCAGGGTTTGCCGGTTAATTTATGTAACGTCCAGCCAATTAAATGTGAAGTAGTAATAGGGTAGGTAGAAAATATAACATCTACCTTTCCTCTCCAAATCAACCTTAATCCTGATAACACGGCCATTGGCCACCAAGAAACCCAGCGATCTGGGTAAGCAAGAAAACCCGGATATTTCCCCTTAATTGAAAAATGTCTAGCCGTGTCAAACCCCAGCGCACGCTTTACGATAATATCATCAGGCACTTCAGTCATCTGACCATTACTTTGCCTTTCATACGCCATTGAGTTAATACTTAACACCGAAGGTTGCCATGAGAAATTGCGTAGATATTGGGAAAACTTTAAGGTACGCTGCAAACCACTACTAACACTAACGGGTGGGTAGTGGTAAGCAATCAACAAAACTTTTTTCACAGCGCTTTTAACCAACCTAGTGTTGCGACATTCACCTGAGTTTTCCATTCGTCTCGTGAAAATGTATGATCACTATCAGGCAAATCTACGCGAGACACATTAGCTTGCGTCATTAAAGCTTGCCCTTTTACATCCGTTTCAACCAAGTGAATAAATTCTTTGGCCGTTAGATCTTTACCACTAAAGATAAATAATATGGGGTGGGTGTATTTACCCAGGCTATTTAACACTCTGTCAGGCAAGGGCAATAAACCTTGTTTTTTAGGTTCTCGTTCTTTTTTAAATACACCTAATACCTTTTCGCTTAATGATTTGGTAGAAGCCATTACATTCACATCACCAGACATTATTTTTTGCCAAAAGGCTTTAGAGAAAAAACGTTTTAGGTAATAGTCCTTTAAAAAAACTTTGCTTTCACCTTGTTCCGTTCTTACCCAAGGGTTCAATAACACTAAATTATTAATTCTGGCATCTTGTGATGCATAAAAACAAATAGCTGATGCCGCATCACACAACCCCCAAAGTGTTAGGGACGTTAAATTACTCTCATGTTCTAAAAAAACATCCGTCGCCGCCTTAATGTCTGCGCCAGCTTGTTCAAAATCTTGCATGGGCCCTGCACTATCACCCATGCCTCGGTAATCAAACCTGAATACCGTAACGCCCTGTTCAGCAAGGTAACGAGCTAGCGTTACAAATTGGCGGTGGCTACCAACTCGGTACTGCGGGCCACCCACAACCAGTAAAACACCTAAGCCAGATGGCTTTTTTGGCTGGTGGATAATTCCAACCAGTTCCTCGCCTTCACATGTAAACACTAACGATTCTTCGTTACCACCCATCAATCAGCCCCACATAAAATGCGACTTGTTGCTGAAATCAACTCTGGGATTTCTGAAATTTCTTGATTAGCCCAAAAGTTTTCCCCAACAAACTGCTGCAAATTAGTTTCAATACCCTGGCCACTTAAATCTTTGATAAGTTTTGTGCTCGCCATAGGTATTGGCTGATTATCTGATGCTAGCACTTCACACCAATGCCAATTAATAGACTCATTAAAAGGTTTGTTTGCCATTGTTTGCTCATCCAGGGCAGACACTAAACCCGCATTCAAACTATAACCGGCTACCTCAAGCTCACCGTCACTGATTAGCTGTTCGCGCAAAGATGCTGTTGTTTCTTTAAGCCCACCCATCATGCTATTGGCGACTCTTAAGCGCAAAAATTGATTCACCATTTGTTTGCCCGAAGTCACTGGCTTCCAGAAAATCACGTCTTTAACTATTATTTGATACGTTGAGATAATGTCATTAATCAACAAACAACCCATTCGTAATCCAACGAAACTAAGCGTTTTAACCCCATCTTCTTTTAGCTTTTGCACCAATAATTCAATATTTTTTTGCCAAATAGTCCAGTTGGCATCAGAAAAGTCACCCTCACTATCACCCGTACCATACAAATCAGGACTTACCATTAACACCCCCTTTGCGCAAAGAGAACGGCCTAATAATGTCATCATACGTCTGGATTTATTCATTTCTTCGGCAAACGGAGGGGTAAACAGCACTACGTCGCCATTAGGGGTTTCTGGCACAAAGGATTGGATAAAGATATTACCCTGAGGCGTCTTTAAAAAATACGGCTGGAGCATAACGTTTAATTATGCAGCTAATTTCTCAATAACAAACTGATGTAGTGTTCCCAGTGTTTCGAATGTTTCGGCACTGATTTCATCATCTTCGACAAACACATCATACTGATCTTCAATCGTCGTTAAAATTGACACAACTGCCATCGAATCAAATTCAGGAATAGCGCCTAACAACGCACTGTTCTCATCTAAATCAATACCATCCTCACCTAGACCAAGAACTGCAATAACAATTGCTCTTATCTGTTCTAACTTTACCAAAACCCATCCCTCATTTTATTGTTAACAATATTATAGTCCATACTAGTAGAAACCAACTGAAATACATTATTTTGCTCTATTGCACGCCCGCTTTTTTAAGTAACCGAGTCATGTATTCAGCTGGAATAGCATAAGTAATCCCACTAGGTGACGTTAACGCCGATTCTTTAGATTTTTTCACGAATACACTGTTAACAATACCCACAACACGGCCATTATCCACATCATAAAGCGGGCTGCCGCTATTACCAGGGTAAGCGATAGCATCTAGTTGAAACACCTTGAATGGGTGCCTATTACGTTTTATTTGCTCTGCCGTTAATTGCCGAGATGACGGCGCTGGTGTAACAATGGGGGGCTTACCCGACACAATACCAACATGGGTCACAGGATATTGCCCTAATACCATGCCAATAGGGAAACCCGTTAGCGCGTAACGCTCACCCTCACGTACTTTACTCGAATCACCAATAGTCACGGCAGCTAAAGGCTTACCCTTAATACGCAACAAAGCAAGATCATGCAGTTCATCCCGCATAACAACAACGGCTTCACGCGGCTCAGGTCGGTTCCCTTCCCCCGTAAATACAACCAATGCTTCGTTTTTATCATGCTTTATTTTTTTGGGCACAACGTGGTCATTTGTCATTACATAATTTCCATTGGCAACAACAAACCCTGTGCCATAAAAAATCACGCGAGGTGATCGCCTCAACATAACGGTTGCAACAGAAACAACACTCCGTTTAATATTATCTATGGTATCGGGTAATGATGAACCAATAGCTAGCGTACAATGGCCAATAGCAATAACCACGACCAAAGATATTTTTTTCAACATTAAATTATTTCTCGGAAAATTGTATTTCTACTAGACTGAATATTATATGAAAGCATTTATAAAGTTCGCCTCATGGTATTTAATTGTATCCAGTATAACAGTACATTTAATGGCCTCAGGCATCCTATTTTTTAAGCCTGAATTCAGCAAAAAAGCAGTTAACTATGCCATCAATTACCTTTCACCTTTCGTTCCCAGTGTGTTCGCCGGCGTAAGCATTAAACCAAAGGATTCTTTAGAAATAGAAATTATTAACCAGTTTGGTCATTGGACCCCAAAAAAATTACAAAACATCCCTGAAAACACCATTAAAGTTGGCTCGAAAACTTACCCGTCATTTAAACAAGCATCAGCACATATAAAAGATGGTGATACCGTCATTATTGGCCCTGGCACGTACCACAACCCACTTATAGTAAAAGCAAATTACGTAAAAATTATCGGAGCTGGGCATGTCATCATCGAAAACACACAAGCTGAAGGAAAAGGCGCTATTATTACCAAGGGTGACTTCACCACTATCAGCAATATCGAATGCAGACATATCAAGGTAAGGCACAACAATGGAGCCTGTGTGCGTCATGAAGGCAGGCACCTCGAACTAAACCACGTATATTTTCACGACAGCCAAACTGGCCTTTTAGCTGGTAAAAATGCGGGGTTAATAGCTATTAATGACAGTCGGTTCGAAAAATTGGGTAAGAATGGACAAGCCCACGGCATATACACCAATGGCGGTGAACTCTACATAACGAACAGCCTATTTATTGCTGCTAAAAGTCAAGGCCATGAAATCAAGTCTCGATCAAGTAAAACAATCATAAAAAACAGCATCATTGCCTCACTATCCTCAATAGACAGCCGCCTAATTGATATTTCTCAAGGTGGCGAATTAAAAATCACCAATTCCATACTTCAGCAAGGACCTTTTACATCCAACGGTGACATGATAGGTTTTGGACTTGAAAGTATGCCGTATCAAAAAAACTCAATTGAACTATCGGATAACACCTTCATTCTTGAACGAAATGGTCACAATGTATTGATCCATAAGAAGTCCGAATTAACAAAACTAACCGCTACAAACAACGTCATTATCGCTAAGGAAAATATACAGTTACCCGGATTTAATCTCTATTACAAAACACGTGAAAAAGCGGGCTTTCAACCTTACCCATTCATTCCTAAAATTTAACGTTATTGTAAAAACGACACTAACTTTCTCACACTTTCTTTCCAACTAAAGTGTTCCTCCACAAACGCCCTGTTCTCTAAAACAAAAGATTTCATCTTCATCATTTGTATCAACTCTCTAGAAAACCCATCAGCTTCATCAATTACAACAACACCTTTAGTATCTGCATCTATTCCCTCCATCGCATAGGTAGTAGCTACAACGGACTTACCCATTGCCATTGCTTCTAATACTTTGTTTTGTATCCCTCTGGCGATATGCAAGGGTGCTGCAATAACATCTGCAAACTGTAGGTACGGTCGCATATCCTCAACCCTTCCTGTCACCACCACGTCTTTATTTTTTTGCAATGTTTCTACAGCGGCAGACGGATTTGACCCGACGATATAAAAAACAACAGGCACATCCAATTCACGCAACGTTGGCAGTACATTGTCTACCAACCAAATAACGGCATCTGCATTAGCCCAATAATCCATCGCACCTGTAAATAAAATTACTTTTTTATCCGCCGGATAAGGGCTAGCAAACTCATCACTTGGCATAAAGTAATCAACATCCACACCGTTATTAACAAAATCAACAACACTTGAACCTTCACCAATCAACGTCTTATATAAATCAGCCTCTTTTTGTGAAACAAACAAAACCTTATCAGCCCTCAAGGTTACTTCTTTCTCGTACTCAAATAAACGATCTGACTCACGCTTATAAACCCAACTCATTGGCCAACGTTTTTTGCCAGCATATTGTCGCCATTTATCCGAATCAATATCTACAAAGTCGGCTATTACACTCATATTTTCATATGGCATAATAAATTGCGACATCACCGATGAAAACACAAAGGCCTTATTAATTTGATGCGCACTAACTGTATCAGCAACCCAGTCATGCATTGGTGCCACATCATAATACGGCACACTCAACGACTCACCCGTCAACAACCCTTTTGCGCTCAAACAAGTACGTACTTTTGGGTTAATATTTATTAATTTAACACTCGAACATAGTGCTTTAACTTTTTCTTCATGAACAGCATCATTAACGTCATCAATAAACGCCCCTAAAAAAACGTTGAAGTGTTTTGAAAGGTGTTTTAAAAAATGAAAAGAACGAATTTTGTCACCTTTATTTGGTGGATAAGGTATTCGGTGCACTAAGAAAAGCAGGTTTTCCATAAAGTGTTTATATTATTATTTGAATAAGTGGCTAAACTTTAGCACAAAACTGAAACGACATATTTTACAAATCTCGACTATACTTTTGCACAATAAACATTAATGGATTAACCGCTTTACTTCATGGATATTAATAACTTTCCGCCTCCATTTATTCCCTTGTCGCCCATTTTGGATGATGGATATTGGGCAAAACCTCACCAACACAAAACGCCATCCATTTTTGATGCTCAATACAAACTTAACACCACTAGTGGAAGGGCCGCATTATCCATAGCACTAGAATTATGTCAGGTAACCAGCGCACATAATGTACTAGTCCCCTCTTATCATTGTGAATCCATGGTTTCGCCAGCTTTACGACTGACTTCGAGTGTCTTTTTTTACAAAGTAAATAAAGACACCAGCCCAGACATTAAAGACATTAGCGAGAAAATTAACAAGCAAACAAAGGCTATTTTAGTCACCCACTTTTTTGGGTTTACACAAGATTTATCTGACATAAAACAGCTTTGTGACAAACATAATATCTTTCTGATAGAAGATTGTGCTCACGCATTTTTTGGTGAAACTACTAGCAAACCAGTCGGCACGGTAGGTGACTACGCCATTGCCAGCACTATGAAATTCTTTCCTGTACTCGATGGCGGCATTCTAGCCTCAGACAAGCATGATGTATCAACCATTACATTAAATAAACCGACCCTGCCTTTCCAACTAAAATCAGCCATTAACTCCTTTGAAAAAGCAATTTCCTTCAAACGACTAGGTAAAAGGGGCACTTTTTTAAACCTACTATTGTCTGTAAAAAACAACTTATGGAATAGTATTAAACGTTCAGTTTCTGGCTCCGAAAAACTGACGAGTGTCCCCGGATCTTCAGAAGGGGGTTTTGGACTAGATGAAAACTGGATTAACGTCCACTCAACCTACTTTTCAAAACAAATCATAACCCGGGCAAACTATTCTTCCATCTGTTCAAAAAGGCAGCATAATTACAAAGTGCTTCATAACGCGTTAAAAGACTTACCCGGCTGCGAACCTCTTTTTGAATCTAGTCCTGATGGCGTTACCCCATTAGTTTACCCACTGAAATTCGATAATCCCGACTTACACTTTTCTGCGTTAAAAGAAAAAGGCGTGCCAATTTGGCGTTTTGGTGAATATTTAGATGAACAAATTACTCCAGAAGAATTTCCAATAAGCTGCGAACTATCTAAAACAATTTTTCAATTTCCCTGCCATCAATCTCTGACTCAAGACGAACTAGATTGGATGATTACAACAATTAAAGAAACCATAAAGAGCTAACAATGGATTGCAAACTATTACCTATTTCATCATTTGACCAATATGCAAACGCATGGGATAGTCTAAATATATCAGGGCCTAATACGCCTGTATTAAGCTGTCAATTTATTAAACCTTTATTGAAGCACTTTGGCTCAGGCAAGGAACAACTCGTTGTTTTCGGCGAGCCTAACAAACCGCTTGCATTAAGTGTCATTACAAAAGACCGCTTCGGTTCATACATAAGCTTTCAGCCATCTCAAGCCCCTATCGGCCTGTGGGTACAAGAAAAAAACCAGAATACTGCTGACTTATTAACCGCTCTGTTTAAAAAGCTTCCATTTACCACCATGGTCTTTGGCTTAACCCAACAAGACCCTGACTTAATAGAAAGGCCAACGAATAGTGGCCATATATCAACCTTAGACTATATTGAAACAGGCCGAGTAAGCCTAAACAAAAGTTTTGATGAATACTGGGCTGAACGCGGTAAAAATTTACGCCAAAACCTTAACCGGCAAAGGAATCGCTTAGAACGCGAAGGTGTTTCAAGAGCGCTTAAAACAATTACTGAACCCAATGACGTTGATGCCGCCATCGTACAGTATGGCAAGTTAGAAACGGCTGGTTGGAAAAGTGGCCAAGGCACTGCCATTCATATAGACAATGATCAAGGGAAATTTTATAGCGACATGATGCAACAGTTTTGCTCAAGCAATAATGGCTTTATCTACCAATGTTATTATGACGACGAACTGGTCGCAATGGACTTATGTATTAGAAATAACAACCAGTTCATTATTCTAAAAACAACCTATAACGAAGAAATTTCAACCTCATCACCCGCCATGTTAATGCGTAAGGATAGCTTCCCTTCTATTTTTGAAGAAAAAAAATCCAAAACCATAGAGTTTTATGGAAAAGTCATGAATTGGCATACCAAATGGACCAAAGAAATTAGAACCATGTACCATATCAATTACAAACGGTTTTAAGGAATAACATGAAAATACAATTACTCAAAACTCTGCCCTTACTTGCTTTTTTATGGGTATGTGCAATTACTAATAGTCAGGCTGCTAATGCGCCTTGGGTTGGTGAGTCATTCAAGGGAGCCACATGCAACGGTAAGGGGCATAATTTTGGCCCATTTGATTACCTTACAAGAGCAAGTCGCATGCATGAATTAAGGCTTGTAGAAGGCGCCCATTTTCCCCCTATGGTCTCAAGTCTCACTAAAGGTAAAAGAGGCCTTCTACATGATGACATTGACTATACTTTAAGAGCATGGCCGAACCATCACAGAGCTCTAGATGCAATTAGTCGTTACAAACTACTTTTTCCAAGAAAGCCCAAGCCAACATCACCTGTAGAGTGCTACTTTCAACGCGCTATTAATTTCAGCCCTAAAGATGCCACTACACGTATGTTATATGGCAACTATCTAAAAAAAACCAAGCATATAAAAATGGCGGGAGAGCAATATAAAATTGCCGTTGAGCTCTCACCTAACAATCCCATTATTCGCTATAACTATGGCTTATTTCTCTTTGGGCAAAAAAAATACAATTTAGCACAACAACAAGCCATTATTGCTTACAGTGCCAAATTTCCTTTAAACGGTTTAAAAAACAAGCTTAAACGGGTTAAACTCTGGCCACCTAAAGAAGCGCTTAATCCTATTAAAGCCCCTATTACAACAGCACCTGAAACCGTTAAAAACAAATAACTATGTCTGTATTTTTTGGCCACCTTATCGCAGATAACGTAAAGAACTCACCGTCTATTGAATCGACAGATTGGGGCAACGCGATCATTCAACACAGCCCTTGCTTATTTATTAACCAAAACAACCGACCTGAGCAACATGATAACCTCATCATCACTTATTCCGGCCAACCTGTTTGGTTAGACCCTGAGCTATGCCAGCTAAAAAAACAACACGGGCTAAGTGCCTCAATAGCCACCGCTTATAATAAATTAGGTGCTGCTTTTTTACTCAAACTGACCGGCGGCTTTGTTATTAGTATTTACGATATTAAAGCCAATAAATTATTTATTGCTATCGATAAAATGGGCATAGGCCGCTTAGTTTATAAAGAAAAAGAGGGGGTACTGTTTTCCGATTCTATTAAAACAATCCAACAACTTTCACCAAACAAGCTAACGATTAATCACCAAGCTATTTATGACTATGTGTATTTTCACATGGTGCCCAGCCCAGAAAGCTTCTTTAATGGTATAAAAAAACTAGAGCCCGCTCATTATTTAACATACGACCAAGGGAAACTAACAAAAACAAAGTATTGGGAACCTAACTTTTCCGAAGAAACAAACCTAAACAAAAACCAACTAAATGAAAAACTTCATGGCCACTTGAAGAATGCCGTCAAAAGAAGCCTTCCAGCGGATAGTAGTGTTGGTGCTTTTCTCAGCGGTGGCTTAGATAGCTCAACAATCAGTGGCACGTTAGCTTCTTTCGAATCCAACCCAAACACCTTCACCATCGGTTTTGATGCCGAAGGCTACGATGAAACGCCCTATGCACGTATCGCATCAAGGCACTTTCATACAAAACATCACGAGTATTTTGTTACGCCTCAAGACGTACTGGATGCTGTACCAAAAATTGCAGCCGCTTATGATGAACCTTTTGGAAATTCTTCCGCGATCCCCACCTACTTCTGCGCGAAGTTAGCCAAGGAAAATGGTTGTGAAACATTATTAGCAGGCGATGGCGGTGATGAATTATTTGCTGGAAATGAACGCTATAGCAAACAAAAAATATTTGAGACATTCAACAATTCCCCACGTGCCATTAAATCTTTAGCGAAACTTCCGTATACATTATTACCCACAATTAAAAATAATAAATTATTTGCAAAGGGACATAGCTTTCTTCAACAAGCCGCTACTCCTTTACCTCAGCGAATGGAGAACTATAATTTTTTACATCAAATATCGCCAGCAACCACCTTTAATAGCTCCCTTCTTGAGTCCATTAACACCAACAACCCCATTAATCATCTTCAGGCGTATTACAATGCCCCTAACAATGCTAGCAGCCTTAATCGAATGCATTACATGGATTGGAAAAGAACCTTAGCCGACAACGATTTAAGAAAAGTTAGTCAAATGTGCCAACTAGCTGGCGTAGAAGTGAAGTACCCATTTTTAGATAGTGATTTAGTGGACTTCTCTTGCTCAATCCCCAGCCAAACTAAATTAAAAGGCCTCCAACTTAGGCACTTTTACAAACAGGCAATGAAAGGCTTTTTACCCAACGAAATATTAACTAAATCAAAACACGGCTTTGGCCTACCCTTCGGTGTGTGGATGAAAACCAATAAAGACCTACAAGCCCTAGCCTACGACAATATTAGCTCACTAAAAGAAAGAAGCTTTTTCAATGCTGATTTTTTAGACGATGCTATCAATCAACATAAATCAGGCCATGCCTCATATTATGGTGAACTCATATGGGTATTGATGATGCTGGAGTTATGGTTACAAGCTAACGGTACGTAATTGTTCTAACAGCTTTCTGATTTAGTCCGAGAGTTTTAAATTATTTACAATGCTAGGGTTTATGCAACTCAAGTTGGTTGCAATGCGACCTATCAGTAATAGATCAATACCAGGATAATCCTTACAAAATTTATTATGATTTTGTAATCCCCCCGATAATTAATCGACGTTTTAAGTAGAAAATTCTTATAATGAAA